>ENA-UOWJ01000536-UOWJ01000536.1-bioreactor-metagenome-genome-assembly--contig:-NODE-536-length-14865-cov-18.944700_pt1 | contig 14865 bp, 13 predicted proteins | sample MGYA00238156_ERZ761611 | MGnify/ENA primary metagenome ERZ761611 (study PRJEB28900, sample SAMN06268034) | bioreactor metagenome | isolation source: Joint BioEnergy Institute, California, USA...
TTGAATTTAATCTCAACGATTTTGATATAAAGAGTTGAAATCCTAGCCAAACATTTTTGCTGCCATACGCTGTGCCTGTTTGCCATAAAACCAGTAGGTCAGCAGATAAAGCGGAATCGCGATGAGCAGGAACATGATCACGACAATGCTCATAAATTGTGGCTGTTGCAGATATAGTAAAAAGTCCTGCCAGGCATTCGGATTGGAACGCGTCGCAATAGCAATCCCTAGAATTAAAAATACCAGATTATAGCCCCAGTAAATCAGACTGAATCCTAAGGTGAATTTTTTACGTTCTGCTTGGGTGGGCGCCCGTTGTTCCTTTTTTAAAAAATTAAACAGTACCCAGATCATCGCCACCAGATAAGGCACAATGGTTAATACTGCGCCCATGCCAGTCGGCATTAACGCCGCCACAACCCCGCAAATGCAGGTAAAAATAAAGCATAGGAAGAAAAACCAGAGAAAATAGCGAGTTAGAGACACCATTAGCAGGACTCAAGGACGATTAATCAACTAGTATAAAAAAAATTAATTTTTTTTTCATTTTATTGTCAACCTAAAGCGAGATGCTGACGTTATATAGGGTACAAGGTTCGGAAATTTGGACTGGCATCCACAAATTTTCGTTCTCTTTGCTAAAGCAATAAGTCCAGTGTTTTAGAAAATTTTGAATAGCAGCCAAAATTTTCACTATACACAAATCTTTGACCGACGATTTCATCATCACTCGAATCGTCGGTTTTTATTTTTTGGACGAACCGTTTTTAGCAATTCGCCTGCAAATTTTTATCAGCTTCTTATGCAGCATAAAATAATGATCGGCTGCATTTTTTCAAGTCTGTTTTTAGCAATTTTTATAAAAAATATTGGTTCTGCTACCCAGATGCTATGAAAAATGCCTGAAGTAAAATTTAAAATAAAAACGCTGTATTCAATACTTTATATATGAACATCACATTTTATTGATTTCACAAGTATTATTCTTATATTCAAAACTACGCTGAAAATAGTTTCAATGACGTGTAGCAATGAAATAGATCAAAATATTTTTTTCAAGTAGATTTTTAGCTGGGCTTTTTTCTATAGTAGGAAGGCAAAAATAAAGGTGGGTATACATGGCAGTTCATTTTCTACATACTTCTGATTGGCATTTGGGACAATTTTTCCATAACCATGACCGTGAATTTGAACATGCACAATTCCTGAATTGGCTCCTTGAACAAATCAAGGAAAAACAGCCACATGCCCTACTGATTGCCGGTGATATTTTTGATGTCATCAATCCCGCTTCCAGTGCCCAAAGACAGCTTTATCAATTCCTTGCCGATGCCCATGAACTGGCACCGCATATGCAAACCCTGATGATTGCCGGCAACCATGATTCAGGTTATCGAATTGAACAGGTTCAGCCTTTATTGACCAAATTTAATGCCAAAGCGGTGGGTATTGTCGGCCGGACTGCGGACAATACTCTTGATCTGGATCGTTTGCTGGTTCCGATTTATGACCAGCAGCAAGAGATTATTGCCTGGTGCCTAACCCTGCCTTATTTGCGCAGTGCCGAAATTACCGGCATTAATGAACATACCCATAATAGCCAGAATGCCATCAGCTATCTGCACCAACAGTTGATTGCCGAAGCCAAAGCACGTAAGCAGCCACATCAGGCACTGATTCTCATGTCACATGCGCATATGCAAGGCGGTGAAACTTCCGATTCCGAACGCCCCATTATTGTCGGCAATGAAGAGGCTCTCTCAACGGCGCTATTTGATGAAGTCATTGACTATGTCGCTCTGGGACATCTGCACAAACCACAAAAAGTCGGTCAGCCGCATATCCGCTATAGTGGCTCCCCGATTCCCCTATCCTTTAGTGAGATCAACTATTCGCATCAGGTCGTTGAAGTCAGAATCGATCCTGAACAAAATGCTGAACAGCGTTTTCAGTTTGAAGCGCTGAAAGTTCCTCGTACTGTCGAGCTGTTTAGAATCCGGGAAAATCTGGAAAATCTGCTCAGCAAAGTAAAAGCACTGCCGACTGGGGAAATTGAGCATCTGGCAGCACGACATTTTCTGGAAATTGAATACACTACCGATGCACCGCCACCGGTAGATTTACGTCAGCAGATTGAACAGGCACTGCCGCCAAATCGTTATCGTCTGCTACGCATCAGCCGGATTTATCAACGACAGGCAGAAGATCAGGCTGATAGCTCTAAAATTGACTTGGCACCTCCAACACCTGAATCACTGTTTTTCAATATCTGGGAAAAAATGGGCTATAGCCAGGATCATTCGGTGCAGCAGGATTTTCAGCAGTTATTGGTCGAAGCCCAACATGAACTTGCACAAAAACAACAAGCTTAGGATCAGCCATGAAAATTATCCGTCTGAGCCTAAATAACCTCGCCTCTCTCGCTGGTACGCATCATATTGATTTTGAATCAAATCCTCTGGCACATGCCGGACTGATTGCGATTACCGGAAAAACCGGTGCTGGAAAATCCACCCTGCTCGATGCCATGTGTCTGGCGCTGTACAACGAAATTCCACGTTTAAAAGGTGCCACAGGTAGTCTGAAAGATGCAGGTGGACAGGATGTCTCGATCAAGGATTCCAAAAATATTCTGCGCCGTGGCTGCGTACAGGGTTTTGCCGAGCTTGAATTTATTGCCCTAGACCAGAAACGTTATACGGCACGCTGGGAAATTCGTCGTGCCCGGCAGAAAGTGGATGGCAATTTAAAGGTCGATCGTGCTATTACCTGTCTGGATGATCAACGCGTGTTGAATCAGAAAATTTCTGAATGCACGCCGCTGATTGAAAAACTGGTCGGCTTGAGTTTCGAGCAGTTTACCCGTGCGGTTCTATTAGCACAGTCTGAGGTTGGTGCCTTTTTAAAAGCCAAAGATAATGAACGTGCCGATTTACTCGAATATCTGACCAATTCTCAGATTTTCAGTCTGGTCAGCCAGAAAGCATTTGAAAAACATAGTGAAGTGAAACAGAAACGTGCTGATCTGGAAAAATTAATCGGTCATCTGGAACTGTTATCTGAAGAAGATATTGCTGCTCTACAGCAGCAACACACGACTTTAAAACAAGCGGTTGAGCATCTAAACCAGAGCGAAAAGGTACTGGAAAATGACCTGAAATGGCATCGCCAGCAGCATTATCTCTATACTGAAATTCAGGCCAAAAAAGAAATCTATACGGTTCAGCTGGATGCTGAACAGAAGATGGCACCGCAAAAACAGTTATTAGATCAACTGGACCAGTTTCAGCAGATTCGGGAACAGTTTGTCCAGCAACAGCAGTTTCAGAAGCAGCGTAGCCATTTACTGACTGAGCAGCAAAACTTTGTTGCCGAATTCATGTCAGTTCAGCAGCAGCGTGATAGCGAACAGCACAAGTTGCAGCACATTCAGCAACAGCAACAACAGCAGCAACAAGAGTTCCAGAAGATCAAACCTTATCTGGATCAGGGACTCAAGCTGGATCATGAAATGCTGTCGATTGGCGATCAGTACAGACAGCTTGCAGCTGAACAGCAGACCTATAGAACCCAGAAGATTCAGCCTGTTCAGAATCAACTGGTGCAGACTGAGCAACGGTTACAACAGGTTCAGGCTCAGTACCAGCAGATTCAAAAGCAACTAGAACAACAGAGCTTTTTAGCGGTTTTTGATGACGAACCGCAGGCGACTCTGCAACGCCTGCAGGACTATCAGGAACTGCACCAGAAATTCATGCGGCAGCACCCGGCACTTTTCCAATCCAGCCGGACTGAACTGGAACAGCAGCAACAGGCTTTATCTGCCAGCTTGCAGGAACTCACTCAGCGCTATACTCATCTGGACCAGCTTGAACAGCAAATCCAACAGTTCCAGACCCAACAACAGCAACTCAGTACCCAGCATTCGAAGCTTGAAGCTTTAATGCGAACCGTACAGCAAATGGCTGGCTTAGAAGCTGAAAGCCTGCAATTGAATCGCGAGTTAGAAAGCTATCATGACCGCTTAAAGCAACTAGAAACTGAGCTGGTTCAATTACAGCAACAACGTCAGGAAGCAGAACAGGCCTTCGAACAATTGCAACAAGTACTGGCTCAGCAACGTTTATTACAGGCACAAAGTGTTCAGGAATTACGTGCACAGCTGAAACCAAATGAGCCTTGTATGGTCTGTGGCAGTCATGAGCATCCTTTTGTACAGCATCAGGAACTGCTAGAAAATGCTTTGCAACAACTACATGATCAGCAGCTTCAGGAAGCTCAGAAAAAACTACAGCAACTGACTCAGACATGGCAGCAAGCACAAATCCAGCAATCTCAACTACAAACCTTAATTGAGCAACATCAGCAACGCAGCAGTCAGCTCAATACGACACTACAACAGCAGAAGGTTCAATTAAATCAGGATCTTCAGCAATTTGATTTGCTGTTGGATTTAAGCCAGAGTACAGATCATTTGCAGCAACAGCTTGGTCAGCATGTGCTTCAACTTCAACAAGAACAACAGCAGCTAGCACAAACCCTGCAAAATCAGCAAAGTGACTGGAAACAATGGCGCCAGCAACAGCAACAGCTGGATCAGCTACGTTTTAGCATGCAGCAGCATTCACAGTTAGAACAAATGATTCAGCCAGTTCTTCATCTACTGCCTGAGTCCTTGCAGAAATCCTGGATTACTGATGCCTCATCAAGCTGTCAGCAGTTATCTCAACAACTGCAACAACGTCAGAAACAGTCTCAGGAATTCAAAACCCTAGAGACTCACATCCAAAGCTTAAACCAGCAGATTGAAAAAACACGTGATCAGCTCAGCCTGCATCAGCAATATGATGCACAGTTACAGCAAAAGATGAATACGGCGCTGAATATGGGTAAAGCGCTACGTGAACAGCTCAACCATCTGACCCTTACCCATGCCGGACAGATTTATCCTAAGGCACAGGAATGGCGTGACCGTTTGGAGCAACAACAACAGGCGTTGGATGAACAGTTACGGGCACAGAGTCTGATGACCCAGCAGCATGATCAGCGTTTACAACAGGCTGAACTGAAAAAACAGAGTTTCATCACCCAGATTCAGCAACTAGAACAGCAGATCAAGCAATGCCAGCAATCTATTCAGGACTGGCAAAATACACATCCTGCGTTTGATGCCGAGCATATCCAGCATTGCCTGAATATTGACTTGCAACAGCATCAGCAAATTCGCCAGCAATTACAGGCACAACATCAGGCGGTTGAAAATGCCAAAACGGCTTGGGACATTCTGGAAGAACAATATCAGCATCATTTGAAATCCAAGCCTGAACTTAGCTTTGAAGAAGTTGAACTGCGCTTAAGTAGTCTGGCACAGGAAAAAGCTGAACAGGAAAATGCCTGTAATGAGGTTGCCACCAAATTAAGAATACATGCCAATAACCAATCGACCTTACAACGCTACCAGCATCAGATTGAACAGGTCAAAGCTGAAGAATATCGTTGGGGTCGGATCTATGACCTGATCGGCCATAAGGAAGGCACCAAATTCCAGAAAATCGCGCAGGAACATCACCTGGATATTCTGGTCGAATATGCCAATCAGCAATTACAGCCTCTAGCACCGCGTTATCAGCTGCACCGGATTCCAGACAGTTTGAGTCTGGCGATTATTGATCTGGATATGAACAGTGAAGTACGTCCTGTCCTGTCACTCTCTGGCGGTGAAACTTTCCTGGTCTCTCTGGCTCTAGCCTTAGCGATTGCCAATATGGCTTCCGGCTCTATGAAGCTGGAATCGCTATTTATTGATGAAGGTTTTGGTACTTTAGACCCGGCTTCCTTACATATGGTCATGAATGCACTGGATCATTTGCAGAGTCAGGGCCGTAAAGTGGTGCTGATTTCACATGTACAGGAGATGCATGAACGGATTCCGGTTCAGATTCAGGTTAAACCGGTCGGTGCCGGTGCCAGTACCATTCAGATTATAGGTTAAAGCATGAACTCTACCCCGAACAAGCTCTCGCCCTATTTCAGCTTACAACTTGAGAGCTTACGGGGTATCAGTGCCATTGTGGTGCTATTCAGTCATAGTTTTCAGGCTTTTATCGCGCCTTTTGATCTGAGCCTATATTCCTGGGTACGTCTATTAGGCCAGGCTGCTGTGATGATCTTTTTTGTGCTCAGTGGCTATTTAATCGGGACTTCGATCCAGAACAACATCCAACAACATGAAAATTTTAATCTGCGGCAGTATATACGGCAGCGTTATCGGCGCATTTTACCGCCCTTTCTGTTTGCATCCGCTTTCAGTCTGATTCTATATGCACTAGCACCTACATTTTTTGCTTCACATAGCCATGAGTTCCAGAACAGTTTTGGCATGATGATTCGGACTGCCTATAACATTGATACTCAGGATTTTCTGGGTTCTTTATTCTTTCTCAATGGCTTTATTACACCGACGGTATCTGCCAATGCGCCGCTCTGGAGCCTGAGCTTTGAAGTCTGGTTTTATGTACTGGCCGGATTTCTGCCTTTTTTAAAAGATTCTGGAATCGCTAAAATCGGCTTTTTTATCTTGCTTCTAGGGCTTTCCATACTGAACTTTCAGTTTCTGTTTTATTTTCTGCTCTGGCTAGTTGCCTTTGCCAGTTCATTCCGGCAGATCCAGCTGCGTTTTTTGAGTCGACTACAACCCGTTAAATTAGTGCTCTTTGGTTTGGCGTTTATGATTGCCTGTGCGGATGCTTACCAGTTTCATGTCATTGAACAGGCTGACTTATATCGTGTAAATTATTTTGTGCCGTTTAACCTGTGTATGGGACTCGCCTTTGTCTGCTGGATTGTGCAGCTGCAACATCAACAAAGCCAATATCAACCAGTTTGGCCTCAGTCTGCAAATTTCTCCTATACACTTTATGTCACCCATTTTCCTTTACTGCTTTTTATTCTAGGCTGCTTTCCTGCAACGCTTGATCATGGTCTTGAGGGTGCCGTTTTATCCTTATTTATGAGCATGTGCAGCTTAATTTTCTTTGCCTGGTTCATGGCCAAATGGCTGGAACCCCAAAGAAAAAAAGCGTTATCAACTACTCTGCAATAACGCTTTCCCAAAACTCAATTGTCAGTACAAATCAGTCCGCTTTTTTAGGACGTGCGCCAAACAAGGCAGTTCCCACACGTACCATGGTAGAACCTGCTGCAATCGCCTCAGTCATGTCGGCAGACATTCCCATACTTAAAGTATCCCAGTCTTCAGGTTTTGCATGATGGCTTTTGACCTCTTCGAACAAGGCTTTGGCATCTGCGAAAGCCTGAGTATTTTCTGGCGCAGGAATGACCATCAGACCACGTAAGCGCAAATTCGGTAATTGACTGATCTGTGCCACTAGATCGGCCACTTCCTCAGGCTGACAACCGTCCTTGCTATCCTGCCCATCAATATTGACTTGCAGACAGATATTAAGCGCAGCTTGAGAATCACTACGCTGATTAGATAAACGTTCAGCAATAATCAGACGATCCACCCCATGCACCCAGGCAAAATTTTCTGCCAGATGTTTGGTCTTGTTGCGCTGCACATGACCGATAAAATGCCACTCAATATCCATGTCTTTGAGTGCCGTGATTTTTTCCAGCGCTTCCTGTAAATAGTTTTCACCAAAGGCACGCTGACCAGCCTGATACATTTCTGCCAGCACAGGGCTAGGCTGGGTTTTGGAGACGGCCAGAAGTTGCACCGAATCCGGCTCACGCCCCGCCAGAGCGCAGGCGGACTGGATCTGAGCTAAAACCTGATTTCGTGACTGTTGCAGCATATTCATTGATGGGGTTCTCATTTCGTGCGGATTTTTTTCCCTTGCTCATCAACTAAGTGTTGGTTAAGCTGTGGGAAAGCCTTATTATTCTAGCAAAATAAATAACATTTTAATGAACTCGGGGACCTTATGGATATTACAGAACTGTTAGCCTTTTCTGCTAAAAATGGTGCGTCGGATTTACACTTATCAGCAGGTTTGCCACCCATGATTCGTGTGGACGGGGAAGTACGTCGCATTAACCTGCCTGCACTGGAACATAAAGAAGTACACAAACTGGTGTACGACATCATGAACGACAAGCAACGCCGTGATTATGAAGAAAATCTGGAAACTGACTTCTCTTTTGAAGTTCCAGGCGTAGCCCGTTTCCGTGTGAACGCATTTAACCAGAACCGCGGTGCAGGCGCAGTATTCCGTACCATTCCATCTAAAGTACTGACCATTGAAGATCTAGGTATGGGTCAGATCTTTAAAGATATCTGTGAATATCCACGTGGTATTGTACTGGTGACAGGACCAACCGGTTCGGGTAAATCAACGACGCTTGCAGCGATGCTGGACTATATCAATGACAACCGCTATGACCATATTCTGACCGTCGAAGATCCAATCGAATTTGTACACCAATCAAAAAAATGTCTGATCAACCAGCGTGAAGTACATCGTGACACGCATGGATTTAATGAAGCATTACGTTCTGCATTACGTGAAGACCCGGATATTATTCTGGTCGGTGAGATGCGTGACCTTGAAACCATCCGTCTGGCACTCACTGCTGCGGAAACCGGTCACTTGGTCTTCGGTACCCTGCATACCACCTCAGCGGCAAAAACCATTGACCGTGTGATTGACGTATTCCCTGCTGAAGAAAAAGACATGGTGCGTGCCATGTTGTCTGAATCGCTGCAAGCTGTTATTTCACAAACCCTGTTGAAGAAAAATGGGGGTGGTCGTGTGGCTGCACACGAAATCATGATCGGTATTCCGGCGATCCGTAACCTGATCCGTGAAAACAAAGTGGCACAGATGTACTCTGCGATTCAAACCGGTGCCAACTATGGCATGACCACGCTGGATCAAAGCCTGAAAACGCTGGTATCGAAAGGCATTATCAGTCCGCAAGTCGCCCGTACTGCAGCAAAACAGCCTGAATCATTCTTATAAAAATAATTAATTTTTTGGGGTTTTATCATGGACTTTAACGGCTTACTCAACTACATGGTAGAGAAAAAGGCCTCGGATCTGTTCATTACAGCCGATGTTGAACCCTCTATCAAAATTAATGGTCAGATTGTACCGATTGGCTCGGTGAAATTACCGGGCGCGGCTGTGGGACAGCTACTTAACTCGATCATGACCGAGAAGCAGCGCAAGGAATTTGCCGACACACGCGAGTGTAACTTCGCCATCAGCAACCCGGACAAATCGGCACGTTTCCGTGTCAGCGCATTCCAGCAACGCGATCAGCCAGGCATGGTACTGCGTCGTATTGAAACCGTCATTCCGACTATGGATGAGCTGAAGTTACCGCCTATTCTAAAAGAACTGGCGATGACCAAACGCGGAATCATTATTTTTGTGGGTGCAACCGGTACGGGTAAATCGACTTCCCTCGCCTCTTTGATTGGCTACCGTAATGAAAATTCCAAAGGTCATATCATTACCATTGAAGACCCGATCGAATTTGTGCACCAGCATAAGGGTTGTATCATTACCCAACGCGAAGTCGGTATTGATACTGACTCCTTTGAAGTGGCATTGAAAAATACCCTGCGTCAAGCACCAGACGTGATTCTGATCGGTGAGATCCGTTCTCGCGAAACCATGGACTATGCGATTGCCTTTGCGGAAACCGGTCACCTGGTTTTTGCGACCCTGCACGCCAACAACGCCAACCAGGCCATCGACCGTATCATTCACTTCTTCGAAGCCGACCGTCACAGCCAGCTGTTTATGGATCTGTCCCTGAACATGAAAGCCATTGTGGCACAGCAGCTAATTCCAACTATCGATGGTAATGGCCGCCGCGCAGCGATTGAAATCCTGATCAATTCGCCATTAATTGCGGATCTGATCCGTAAAGGCGATGTGCATGAGATCAAGGATTTAATGAAACGTTCACGTGAATTGGGCATGCAAACCTTCGACCAGGCATTATATGACCTGTATAAGGCCAAGCAGATTAGCTATAAAGATGCACTAAAACACGCCGACTCACCAAACGACCTGCGTCTGCAAATCAAACTGTCAGAAGAAGGTGGCGAGCATTTATTACGTGCGCATTCCAATATTACTTTTGATGGTCAAACCTGATCATTTTCAAAGCAAAAAAAACAGGCTTTTAATAAAGCCTGTTTTTGTTTCAACCTAAAGTCGAATTATTTCTTACGGTAAGCTTCCTGACATTCAGGCGCGTCACAATAACCGTAAAGATTAAGTGAATGACCAGTCAATGCAAAACCAAATTTCTTCGCAACTTCGTGCTGTTCATGTTCAATAACATCATTTGTAAATTCAACGACTTTGTTGCAATTTTGACAAACCAAGTGATCATGGTGATCTTCCTGCATAATTTCAAAAACTGAATGATTATTTTCAAAATTATGACGCTCGATAATCCCTGCTGCCTCAAATTGTGTTAACACACGATACACAGTTGCAAGACCCACATCTTCCCCTTGTTCGAGTAAAGTCTTATAAATGTCTTCAGCGCTAAGGTGATGCCGTCTAGAGTTTTCTAATAGTTCTAATATTTTAATTCGTGGAAGGGTAACTTTCAGTCCAGCTTTTCGTAAATCTTGGTTTGAAATAGGCATGTAAAAAGGTCTCTCAACAAAATCAAAGTTGGAATAGGCAACAAAGTTTAGATGCAGTATGATCTATCCTTGGATCAAATGCATCATAATTAATTTGGGATAGTGTAGCAAAATGCAAAAAATCATGCTGACGTTATTCGTCACTTCATTGCTTGTCGGCTGTTCGACATTAGGTGTGTACAAAGTTGATATTCCTCAAGGAACACCTTTAACTCAAGCACAAGCCTCTAAAATTCAGGTAGGAATGAGCCACCAACAGGTGCGTTTCCTGCTCGGTAGTCCAACAGTATCTGATCCGCTCAATCCGCTACGCTGGGACTACATCTACAACTATACCCCAGGAACCTATGCTAAAAAAGCCAAGATCCCAGCAGCCCAAGGCCAGCATCTAAAAATTTACTTTAATCAGTCTGGTATCGTAGAGCGTATTGAAGGTCTGGAAACCATTCCAGAATCTCAACCAGGTCTACCAGGTTCCAAAGAAGCGATCTTAAATGCCCCACCACTATAATCGCTTTTGCATAAAAAAACCCCTGTATGATCAGGGGTTTTTTTAATTAAATAGATTGATTTATCAAATAATCAGACCATCTGTTCAATAAAGCCACATTCCACTAATCGGAACGTTTATTTTGCTTGAAACGGTTACCTTTGGCATAACGTCCTACCGGATTCTTCTCAGCGCGTTTACGGCGGATATCCTTGGGATTAATGGTTAAAGCACGATAAATCTCTACCCGGTCCCCTGCTGCCAATGGCTGGGTATGATCCTGTAGCTTAGCGCCAAAAATACCCAGATTCAGAGGTTCAGGCAATTCCACCTGTGCACGGATTCCGCTTTGCTCAATTGCATCCAATGCAGTCATGCCGGGCTGGAAAGGTACGGCAATATGAAACTGTTGTTCCGGGGTAGCATAGGCCACCCAGATCATTGCCTCAGTCATCAGAAAAATTGTCCTAATACCGCAACAATCGCCAGAATAATTGATACTGGCAAGACAATACGAACCGCAATACGCCAGATGTTATATACCGCTTCTGAGCTGAAGTTCATCGATTTACGCAAATGGCTGATTTTCATGATCCAGCCAGCAAACAAGGCATAAATCAGACTGATCACCAGTCCCCAAAGAATCAGCAGATTATTGAAAATTGGAGCAACATTTGGAATTAACCAGACCAAGGTGGCAGCGATCACAATCGCCCACTGAATGATAATATTCATTTGACGTTGCTGTAATTGCTCACGTGCCATTTGCATAAGCAAAGCAGCGGCTGCGACAATGGCTGCGATTAAAGCAAATGCAGGGATTTCAGCTTTTACTGCAAAGAAACCAAAGGCGATGATCGCTAATAGCTGCGCCACCCAAATCGGTAAAGCAGTTTTAGTCGCAACATCTTGCTGTTTTACGACAGTCAGACTTGATTGCCAATACAGCCCCATACCTAGACCACTCGCCACCAAAGCCAATACAGTGGCATTGCCCCACTCTACGAATTGGACGGGTGTTACCTGCCAAGCCGGTAATTCAGTTCCCATCACATTCGCCATGATCAAAGATGCAAGTACGCCGATCGTGGTAATCCCAACCAGAATTAAACGTGGCACCAGCGATAAGACAAATGCAGCAATTGCCAGCACCGCAAAAATCACTGGCTGCTGAACATCGAGATTGGCCACTGCAATCACATTAGAAGCATGATTGAGCATCGCACCCGCAAGGAACGGAATAAATACAACCGCCAGCCAGCCGACGATCCGCCAGCGCTGAGAACTATCAGCTTCACGGGTAAGGCTCGACAATGCCTGTAATGCAGTGGTTTTTGAGCGTTTCGCCAGAGCAATTTCCAGATAACAGACTGGAAGGGCCAGTATTAGCATGGTCGCTAACCACAACATCCAGAAATCAAGCTGACGGTCAATCTGAATACCTGTTATCGGTGCGAGTGTCGCAATAATAAGAAAGGATAAACAGAAAGCCATCAGAGGCGATAACCATTTTGACATAGCATTGTCCTGCATGATGTATTCCTATAAAAATCTAGCGCTATTTTGCCTTGTGAGGCGATGAAAATCAAAAACAAAAAAGCAAACCACCATGCCCGTGATTTGCTGCGCAAATTTATTATTAAGCTTTATTTTTTATTTTCCCGATTTGTCTTTATTTTAAGAACAATCGAGTTATGAGAAGAAACGGGCAAACCAGTTTTTACCCTTTTTCTTTTCTTTATCTTTAATGATTCCCATCATATTTTCTTTTACCGCACCGACATAATCCGCGTCATCGTGCTGAATATGATTGATCAGCCATTTAGATAATACTTCATGTAATTCCGCTTCAATAGATTGGCCCAATTCAAAACGGTCACGATAAGATTCAATCTTTTTAATAAACAGGTCATGCACACGTTTATGTGGCACACGATATTTATAACCCGCTTCTTCCTGAAGTGATTCTTCAAAGGTAAAATGCGACTGGGTATAATCAATAATATTTTCTAGAATCTGTTTAATACGAGCACGATCGGTATTGGCATCAATTCCATCAATCTCATTGATATAATCGAGAATTCGTTTGTGCTGATCGTCAATCACATCGATACCAGTATTATAATCTGGAACCCATTTCATTTTCATTACGACCACCTATTGATATTAATGATTTATCGCTTGAAAAAGATCATATATCTAATTGATTTAAATAAAAATGAAGTAAATCGGTTGGTTTTCAGTTTATTTTCTACTTAATTAATGTAAATCATTGTTTATCCAATCAATTATATTTTAAACCCGACCACAAGAATAAAGTATTTTTTGATCGATTTTATATTTCATGGTTTATTTATTTTAATGATTTCACTATAAAATAAATATCAAATTCAAAAAAACAGGAGCGATGTCCTGTTTTTTAATATCGAATTTTAACCAGATTTAATATAAATCTGCTTTAGTCACTCTTTTAAGCGAAGGATCCAAACGTTCTCTTTCCAGACGGGCGACATGTGTCAATTGGGAACGATATTTGGCTCCATCTCTGAACAAAATCATTTCACCTTCTTGAAATGCAGTCCATTCTTCATTCTGCGTTAGCGGCTCTGTGGTAATCACAGCGACTCGATCTTCAGGCGTGGTGACTTGGCTAAAATCAACTTCAACTTCGATATCAATCAGTTGGGCTGGCTTAAATGGATATTCACGAACCAGCCAATGCAGTTTAGTCGTTGCATAGGTAAATAATGCCTGACCATTGGACAGACAGAAATTAAAAGTGCCATGCTCTGCAATGGATGGAGAAATCTCGGCCAACAAATCAAAAACCTGATCCAGCTTCGGTTCATCATAACCAAAATGTTTCACCAGCTGATCCAGCAAATAACAGAAAGCACGCTCACTGTCAGTGTTACCGACTGGCGTAAAACGTCCAGAAAGCTCAGGTAAAAAATCTTTTAAATCACCATTATGAGCAAAGATCCATTGTCGTCCCCATAATTCACGGCTAAACGGATGCGAATTTTCCAGATTAATTTTGCCTTGTGTCGCTTTACGGATATGTGCAATTACATTACGGGATTTGATCGGATAATTACGCACCAATTCTGCAATCGGTGATTCAACAGCTGACTGATTATCAACAAATAACCGGCAAGCCTTATCTTCAAAGAAAGCAATCCCAAAACCATCAGAATGATCTGAGGTAATCCCCGCCCGCTGAGAAAAACCTCGAAATGAAAAGGTAATATCTGTTGGTGTCGCACAATTCATTCCCAGTAGCTGGCACATAATCTTCATTCAGGTCACAGAGTATTCTTAAGGTTATTGTGCATCACAGGCTGAACCTTTTCAAATCTCGATCATTGCAATGCTATGCGCTAAAAATGCTAATAAACTATTTTTTTATATTTAATTTAGCAAAAGGAGTTTAAGCTTCAAAACTTAGCTTAAAAATAAATACTTTAGATTTAACTTTCATATTTCTAGTGATCAAAATCTTAAAATAAAAGAAATAAAAAAGAGCCTCAAGTGAGACTCTTTGATATTCAATTTATCTTTATGGACGATGTGGATTAGAACGATTGGTAATTAAAGTTCCTACACCATGATCAGTAAAGATTTCTAACAGGCTCGCATGTGGTACACGACCATCCACGATATGTGCACTGATCACGCCGCCTTTTACTGCATCAAGCGCACAGCCGACTTTAGGAATCATGCCACCATAGATCACACC
>ENA-UOWJ01000545-UOWJ01000545.1-bioreactor-metagenome-genome-assembly--contig:-NODE-545-length-14715-cov-34.593179_pt1 | contig 14715 bp, 10 predicted proteins | sample MGYA00238156_ERZ761611 | MGnify/ENA primary metagenome ERZ761611 (study PRJEB28900, sample SAMN06268034) | bioreactor metagenome | isolation source: Joint BioEnergy Institute, California, USA...
AAAATTAATAGCACTATTTAGTGTGACGATTAAGGAAGAACCGCAATTTATGTAATACAAAAACTATATTTATCTACTTTATTCGGTTATAATAATAGGGTAAATTAGTTACAAAATTCATAAACTAAGAAAGCAAAAATAAAAAAAGAGGGATATCTATGACTATCTTAGTAACAGGTGGAGCAGGTTATATCGGAAGTCATGCTGCCATTGAACTACTTGAAAATAACTATGATATAGTTGTTGTGGATAATTTTTCAAACAGTCAAATTGAATCAATCAATCGTGTAAAAAAATTGACAGGAAAAGACTTTCCATTTTATCAGTACGATTTACTGGATTATCATGCTATTGATGAATTGTTTCAAAAATATAATTTTGATTCAGTCATTCATTTTGCCGGCTTAAAAGCAGTAGGTGAATCAGTACAAATACCTCTTAAATATTATCATAATAATATCACGGGTACTTTAAATCTATGTGATATTATGCAAAAACATAATGTAAAAAAAATAGTTTTCAGCTCTTCTGCTACTGTTTACGGAAGTCCGGAACGTGTGCCGATAGACGAAACTTTTCCTTTGTCAGCAACTAACCCATATGGGCGTACGAAACTAATGATTGAGGAAATTTTAAAGGATTTATCTGTTGCTGATCCTACTTGGCGGATTGCTCTATTACGTTATTTCAACCCAATTGGTGCACATAAGAGTGGTCAAATCGGGGAAAATCCAAATGGAATCCCGAATAATTTAATGCCATATATTACTCAAGTGGCAGTTGGGAAGCGGGAGAAACTTTATGTCTTTGGAAATGACTATAATACTAAAGATGGTACTGGTGTCAGAGATTATATTCACGTTGTTGATTTAGTCAAAGGTCATATCAAAGCTTTGGAATATCTCGATCAACACGAAGGGGTTGAAGCATTTAATCTCGGTACAGGAACGGGTTATAGTGTACTTGAACTAGTGAATACTTTTAGTGAAGTGAATAATGTGGAAATTCCATATGAAATTATAGAAAGACGCCCTGGTGATGTCGCTATCTGCTATGCAAACCCAGAAAAAGCAGAGAAGTTGTTACACTGGAAAGCTGAGTATGATTTACGAAGAATGTGCGAGGATTCCTGGAGATGGCAATCACAAAACCCGAATGGATACGGTGAAATTTAGAGTTTGAATTAAAGCTGCTTGTATCTTTGAGTGGCTTTATTAAATCTATTATGGAATATAATAAAATTTCAAACCATAATGAGCGATTGTTTTGTAAACCCGAAATAAAAAAATAAACGTACCTTTACGGTCGTACTACAAATAGCTGTAAAACCATGATTCTTTAATCAGATTTACGGTTATTTTACACATTCTACTTGGATCATTTTTGACTAAGACAAAAAGTTTTATATACTTTCTTGGTTTCTATGAATTGCCAAATTTGGTAGATCCTTCAGTAACTATACTAGATACTGATATCTACTCCATTCCCTTTAGCTATTTTGCGATACTAAAACAGATTGCAATTACTTTCGCACCAGCTTCACTTACGGAAAATAACCAATTTTTTCGACCACTTACATTTGGGCAGATGAAATTCTCAGCGGAATTGTTATCAATCTCTATTCGTCCGTCATTCAAAAACACTTTTAATCCATTCGTTCGATTTAGTGTGTATTCATTTCCTTTAGCGAGTGCATTTTTTCTGAAGAATGGTGAGTTTTCAACCCAGGTAAAGAATTCATCAACTAACGCGGTTTGGAGTGCTTTACGCGGTTTTTTCTTTGTTTACTTGGAGACAAATGCTTAAACGACCACCTATTAAAGTAGGTGGATTTTGACATAAATATCGACTATTATAGTCGTTACTAAAGATTGCAGTTCTTATAAAGATCATAAGCTGAACCATATTCAAAATAGACTAAAACTCATCCTCAATCTTAAAGATCTCATTTCTCTCTTCAGTAAATTGATTACCAATATTATTTCTTCTGTAACGGCTCCGACAGTTGCACAGAAATAGCCTCTTGCCCATAAGTGCTGTCCCGAGTAACGTTTCTTTAGTTCTGGAAATTCTTCTTGTAAAAATCTTGAGAATCTTCCTTTTAGGTACTGTAATATTTTTATTTGGAGGCAAACATGGTGGACACGAAATTAATAAGTGAATATGAACCTTTCCGACACTTCTCTGTAGAATTGTAATTACCCTTACTTGACACCATTGTCTTATCAGTTCTTTTACTCGGTACGCTATCGGTCCATGTAATATTTTATATCTGTACTTTGTCACCCAGATAATATGATACTTGATATCAAAAACTGCTTGACCGTATTTTCTATAGCCGTCCATACTCTCACCTCACTAGTAGTATGGACAACGAGGGGGGAAGGCTAAAAGCTTATACCGTCTAAAGACTGTGGGGTTAGACCACATTTGGAAATTAAATTTCCTTTCAAGACGAAATAAATCATCACAATATTTTACACCAATCTGACCGTTTTTCTTTCAACTCCTTAATGACAGTTTGAATGATGTACTCATCAATACAATTGAAGAAGGAGATTTCAACTTTTCCGGATGTAATCGTACAAGTTGAGTTTGAAGAGGAAACAGTTAATTTTGTTATCGATATATTTTCTGTTTCGGAATGCAATGTTACGGGACAAGGTTTAATTTTTGTTCTGGCATGGAAAATCATCTCTTTTGATTGATATGTCAATTTTAACAAGAGGTGCTGTTAATTTATATGCGTTATTTGAATGGGGGCTTACATTTTTTCTCCCTTTATTCATGATTTGAATCTATTATATTCATGAGTGAACTTGTCAAAAATAATTTAAAATTTAGATTCGTAATATTGAGTTTATCGGTATGAAAAAAGTAGAAAAAAGAGTGAAATCAAAAACTGATTCCACTCAATCTCCATTTTCTATTATTGAAAATAAGCTTCGATGCCGTTATAAATTCCTTGGGCGGCTTTATTTTTATAATCACTTTTTTTCATAATGGCAGCATCATTTTTATTTGTTAAAAATCCTAATTCAACAAGAACACTTGGAACTGTATTCTCACGTAACACGACAAAAGCATCTTCCTTGACACCTCGATTTTTCATCTTAGTTGTTTGTACAAGGTTCGTTTGTATACATTGAGCCAGCCGTTTACTTTCAGCTGGATATGGATTTTTTGCACCTTTAAATAGGAATTGATTATAATAAGTTTCAATGCCGCTTGCAGAAGCAGAAGCAGAAGCAGAATTTGCATGTATGCTTACAAAAATATCTGCGTTCATTTTTTTGGCAACTGCTGCTCTGTCATTGAGAGTAATATATGTATCTGTACTCCTTGTCAAATACACAGTCGCTCCACCACTTCTTAATTTATTAGCTAATTCAAGTGCAACACTGAGGTTCAATTTCTTTTCAATGATACCATTGCCGCTTGCACCAGAGTCCTTTCCGCCATGCCCGGCATCGACAATAATGATTTTGCCATGCAATCCTGCTTCCATATCACTTTTCTTAATATAGCCCGTTTTTGGTTTACCATTTATATAAACAGTCGCTTCATACCAACCAGAAGTAAAAGTTTTATATTTTAACGTTTTTCCTTTTGGATAAGATTTTAAAATACTTGATGACGTAGAAGCCTTAGCATAAACATTTACTCCTCTGTTTACATACACGACGCCTGTTAATATTTTTTGGGTGGAAACACTGTTTTCCACATCTTTTTTGTAAATATATCCGGTATATTTTTTTCCATTCACATAAACGGTAGCCTGATACCAATTGGTAGAAAAAGTTCGATAACTTAAGATGCTCCCGTTTGCATAGGATTTAAGAGCGGAGGCAGTAGTGCTTGCAGTCCGATAGACTTTAGTTGGATTTTTTGTCGCAATACCTCTTAATGCCTTCTGATTAGTCACAGCATTTTCCACATCTTTTTTGTAAATATATCCGGTATAATTTTTTCCATTCACATAAACGGTAGCCTGATACCAATTGGTAGAAAAAGTTCGATAACTTAAGATGCTCCCGTTTGCATAGGATTTAAGAGCGGAGGCAGTAGTGCTTGCAGTCCGATAGACTTTAGTTGGATTTTTTGTCGCAATACCTCTTAATGCCTTCTGATTAGTCACAGCATTTTCCACATCTTTTTTGTAAATATATCCGGTATAATTTTTTCCATTCACATAAACGGTAGCCTGATACCAATTGGTAGAAAAAGTTCGATAACTTAAGATGCTCCCGTTTGCATAGGATTTAAGAGCGGAGGCAGTAGTGCTTGCAGTCCGATAGACTTTAGTTGGATTTTTTGTCGCAATACCTCTTAATGCCTTCTGATTAGTCACAGCATTTTCCACATCTTTTTTGTAAATATATCCGGTATAATTTTTTCCATTCACATAAACGGTAGCTTCATATCATTCGGATGTGAAACTCTTAAATTTTAATAGTTTGCCTAATGGATATGACTTTAGAACATTAGCGTTTTCATTAGGCTTTTCGTAAACTTTTGTCGGATTTGCTAAACTGTATCCGTCAAGATTTTGTTGTGGCACTTTTGTGTTTTCAACATCACTTTTATAGATATAACCTGTTTGTGCTTTTCCGTTTACATAGACAGTACATATGTACCAGTCTGTGGAATAAGTTTGATATTTTAATACTGATCCGGTTTCGTAACTCTTTAGAACTTCTGAACTTGTTGAAGCCTTATTATAAACATTTGTTTTTTTTAAGGTTACACCTCGAAGTTGTTCACTGGTATTTGAATGGATACTGTGAGTATTTACATCATGATTGGATGCTGTGTTTGCCTCTTCCATGTCTTCATCCGCTGGTTTGGTAGCTTCTTGATCATTTGTGTCATTTGAAAGAGCAATATCCTTGAAAGAAACTTGCTTATCAGTTTGAATATTTTTATTTTCTTCATTTAATTCTTTCGAACCTTCTTCACTTTCGTTTATAGCCTTCGTTTCATCAACCAAAGATTTTTGAATGCGTTCATTTCGAGTCTGTTCAGCTTGCCTAATATCTACTAAATATTCGTTTTTAACATATCCGATTAACTGTTCATTTGATTCTTTATTGGTATAAAGAATTTGACTGAATATTTCTCCTTGAGTTAATAAAGAAACTTCGCTTTCATCGGGTAATAAAAATAAGGTTTCACTTGCTTCGTCAGCTTCTGAGTAAAGAGTAATTGTATGGCCAATTTGGTCGGAAAAAAGGACATGGGTTATGTCCGGTACATTTACAGGCTTTTCATTCGAGGTGTCAGCAGAAGCAAACCCGGGAAAATATGAAAAAACGAGTAAAAAAATAATGATATAACTCCAGATTTTTTTATAATGTGTCACAAAATCCCCCCTATGTAGCATTTTTTGCAGATATTGAAGGGTGAAAGAAGTCAAACACTCAAATAGTAGCAGTACCAACATCCTATATATCGACAAAAATAGAGAAATTTGTAGGGAAATCAACAGGAAAATCCAATTTTTTCCCACTTACATTTAATTATGAAAGTTTCCTGTTTTCGTTTACTGCCCTGGTAAAGATATGATAGATAAGTGGATTTCATAGGATTATATAAAAGTAAAAAAGAGTGATAACAAATATGTCTTTTGTTATCACTCTTAAAAATATTATTTAGAAATGGATACATAATCACTGCTTACCCATCCGATTATACCGTTATAAACGGCTTTGTACCAACCTTTAGTGCTTGTTTGATCAACAATTTCAATCTTTGTTCCATTTGGAATAAGTGCCAGACTTTTAGAAGAAGTAGAAGGATCCATTCTCAAGTTCAGATTCCCACTATCCAAAGTTACGATTCCAAAAGTCGTATTGCCAGAACTCGGTTGATTTGTAAATTTGGGTATTTCAAAGGCTAAAATAACATTATCTAAATCACTATAAACACTGTACATTTTTTTGGCAATGATTGTGGCCCACTGTACATGTGTAGCATATTGGTGATTTGCATATCCATATTTCGCAGCACCCTCAGGGTTCCACCGTATTTTATAAAGAGTATTTTGTCCTGCATTAATATAGTTATTGGCAATATTACTGATACCGCCGACAATGGCGTCATATACGGTAAACCATCCACTGTTAAAAGCTGTTTTAGCACCATTTTTAACTGCAGCACCGTCAGTAGCTCCATATCCGAAAACGTTGTATACCGTTTTATAATAATTCGCATCTTCTTCGCTGGAGACAACATTTCCATTTTTATCTACTGGTACACCTTTAGCGAGCGTCGATGTTCCGTTTCCGGTTTCATGTAAAGCGTGTGCAATTAAATATATGACGTTCATATTATAATAATTTGCTGCCTTAACAAATGCTTCTCCTTGTCCGGCAAGGCCATGGGCTTTACTTGATGTAAGTATTTTATTATTTATTTCTGTCGCACTTATGTTTGCAGAACCGGATAATATTAAGAATTGGAAGAATTCCGGTGACCCCGAAGAAAATGTGCCTGGGTTAGCATAGTATTCGACTTCTTCCCTAGAAGCCACTTTTAATCCAGCTCCATCCGATTTAGGATTAGCTTTCATTTGCATGTTTATAAAATTATCAAATGTAAGACTGATTTTAGAATTATTAATTACATCATCTGTCGAGATATCAGCTACGTTGATATATCCGGTACGAGCTGTTCCATCAATATAAACGGTCGCTTCATACCAATTTTTTGTCAGAGTTTTAAATTTTAATAGAGTAAATTTGGCATAAGACTTTAGAACGTTGAAATCTCGTCCAGGACCAGCGTATACTTTAGTTGGATTGCTATTTGCAAGGCCTTGAAGACTTTTTCCATAATCCGAAGCTAATTGTTCGACATGTGCTTTATTAATGTAACCAAGTGTTTTTTTACCGTCTAAATAAACAGTTGCTTCGTACCAATTACTTGAAAAAGTTTTAAAATTTAGTATTTTACCTGCTGCATATGTTTTTAGTTTCTTTGAACTTGTTGAAGCAGCCGAGTAAACTGCTGTATTTTTCAAAAGCGCGATTCCTTTTTGTTCTTGTTGATTCTGCGTAGCATTTTCCACATGGTTCTTATAAATATACCCAGTTTGCCATTTTCCGTCCTTAAAGACAGTTGCTTCATACCAATGATTTGCAAAGGAACGATATTGTAAGATACTTCCTTGTGTGTAAGACTTCAAAGCACTGGAACTAGTAGAAGCGCTTTTGAAAACTTTTGTCGGGCTTTGCAAGGCAATCCCTTTATAAGTAGTCTGATTTGATGTATTAGCATTTTCCACATGGTTCTTATAAATATACCCAGTTTGCCATTTTCCGTCCACAAAGACAGTTGCTTCATACCAATTATTCGCAAAGGAGCGATAGTGTAAGATGCTTCCTTGTGCGTAAGACTTCAAAGCGCTGGAACTAGTAGACGCACTTTTGAAAACTTTTGTCGGGCTTTGCAAGGCAATCCCTTTATAAGTAGTCTGATTTGATGTATTAGCATTTTCCACATGGTTCTTATAAATATACCCAGTCTGCCATTTTCCGTCCACAAAGACAGTTGCTTCATACCAATTATTCGCAAAAGAGCGATAGTGTAGGATGGTCCCGGATGCATAGGATTTCCAAGTACCGGAACTAGTAGAAGCTTTTTTGTAGACTTTTGTTGGATTATCCAAAGCAATTCCCTTATAATTTACTTGGTTCGAAAGATCTAAATTTTCGACATGAGCCTTATAGATATATCCAGTATACTCTTCTCCGTTCACGTACACGGTTGCTTCATACCAATTTGATGTGTAGGACTTGTACTTCAAGATAGAACCTTGACTGTAGGATTTTAATGTTTTGGAACTGGTTGATGCAGATGAATAAACATAAGTTGGATTTTGTAAAGCAATTCCTTGATAGGAAATTTGTGTGCTATTTAATTGTATGCTCGCTTTCTTCACTTGATTGCCAGCAGATTCATCTACTTCGACTGAAGGATTATCATTAGTTCCTTCGTTCGCAGTTGTTCCTTCATTGGTTGTTATTCCTTCATCTGCATTTTCAGATCCATCAGTAGTTACAGTCTCATTTTCTACTGATTCAGTTGGATTAGTGGCTCCGTGCTCCTCCGGTGTTGTTTTCGTGCTTTCGTCAACCGGTTGTTGATCAGCATTTTCTTCATCAGTTATTTGTTGTTCCTCAGTTGTTTGTTGTTCCTTTAGTGTTTGCTGTCCCTCGGTGACTTGTACGGGACTTTCTATACTCGCTTGTTTTTCCGTTTCTCCTGTTGAAATTGCAGTGTTTTCACTATTATCTATATTTTTTTCTGCAAAAGTAGATAATGGAAAACTAGAAATCTGGAACAACAAAATTGATGATAAGAAAATAGGAAAGTACTTCTTTTTCCTACTCGCCATTATCAATCCCCCATTCATTTTTTCGAAAATAGAACTATAGTTATATGTCTTGAGGCATTTGTAACAATGAATCTATAATTCTATTTTCTGATTAAAAGTGATATCGTCTCTAATTATCTCAGATTTTTCTTTTCCTGTTAAGGGAAAAATGACAAATTTATACAGAAAAACGACAAAAAATTTAAAATGAGTAGAATAAGATTAATAAATATTAAAATTAACTCGAACCTTTTTAATTGTAGGAGTACCTTTTGAATATAGTTTGTTATTTTTCAGAAAAGTGAGGATCAAAAAATATTTATCTAGACTCGAAAAAGTAAATATTGGTATCTATAGGGTTGGTTTAATTATATATTTTTTAATGGTGGACAAAGTGTTTCGAGGGAGTGTCGTTAATTTTAGTTAAATAACCTATTATCTAATAGAAAGTTTAACCAGTAAATTTTTGATAATATTTTATGTGGGTTAAGCACAGGACCACAGCTTTGCCTCTTGTACTTGTACTTTTTTGATGATTACTGGTTGGGTGCTGGGTGTCCGTTAGCAAGAACTTAAAAGAGTACTGTCATTGTAAGCAGGATTTGCGGATGGAATCCAATATAGAGCTTTACTTTTTCCATCCGCTATTGTATTTACTACTACTTACGCAAATAAGGTCAAGGATGGAGATTCAGAATTTAGATTTGCTCTCAAGAGATTCAAACATGCGTATGAGTAAAATCAATTTTTAGTTACCCAAAGACCTATAAGTCCACATTTTTTCGTTACTTCTATGGGAAAAACATTTTTCAGCATATTCGCTATCCTTTGGGAAACAAGGAATAGGGACATCGCTATTAACTCAATTGTTGTAATGTTAAAGTCAAATAATATAGTAATGAAAAACTGTCGTAGTTCTGTTATATTATTTATGGCATAATTTTATTAAATAAGTGAAGATTATTAAGGTTTCTTATCTCATTGAATTTGTAATTTGATAAAGATATAATGTAAAATATAACCTTTTGTCTAATTTAGAAGTACTCTTAAAGAAATTCTATTAAAGCATATCCATTCCGGTTTTAGGGAATACTAAATAAAAAAATAATGAAGAATTGGTTATTTGTTATTACTGAATATCTAGATATTTGGCACTTTTGATTATCATATTGTATTCGAGTATTCGATTTTTTTATTTTTTCTTTTAGTTTTTTACCGTTTATATAATTTGACATCATGATTGCGTTATAGAAAAGAGGTATAAGTTATGCTTAATTTTCATCTTCTTGAAAATAAACTCAACAAGCGGTATAAAATTAACAATGAGAGGAATTTCCTTTTCTCAATTATTATTCCTATATACAATGTTGAGGATTATCTTGAGGAAACGATTAATAGTATTTTGAATCAAACTTTAAATTTTGAAAAACATGTTCAAATAATATTGGTAAACGATGGAAGTCCTGATAACAGTGAAGAAATCTGCTTGCGCTATCAAAAAAAATATCCTACGAATATCATCTACGTAAAGAAAGAAAACGGTGGGGTTAGTAGTGCCAGAAATGAAGGGATTAAATATGCAGCAGGTGAATATATTAATTTCTTGGACTCTGATGATTTATTAGAGAAAGATGCCCTTGAAAAGGTATATCAATTCTTTTCATCTCACCATAATGAGATTGATGTCGTATGTTTACCGATATATTACTTTGAAGCAAGAAATGGTGAACATCTATTAAATGATAAATTTCAAGAAGCCCAATTAATTGATATCGAACAATCTCCAACAAAAATTCAATTACATGTAAGTAGTGCATTTGTTACAATAGAACAAGCTAAAAGACATATATTTGATGAAAATTTAAAGTATGGGGAAGATGCGAAATATATTAATGAAATTATACTTGAAAAAGGAAAATATGGAGTTTTAACCAATACAAAGTATTTTTATAGAATAAGGAGAACACAGACATCAGCAATTCAGAGGAGTCATACTTCAAAATCTTGGTACAATGAGAGTATTAATAATTTTTCCAAGGGACTAATAAATATGGCGCTAGATTTATGGGGATATGTTCCTAAATATGTCCAACATATTATTATGTATGATTTACAGTGGAAAATGAAAATCAGAGAAATTCCAAGCTCTATATTAAGTGAAGATGAAAAACAAGAATTTATCTGCCTAGTTCAAGAGGTTCTTCAGTATATTGATGATGATGTCATCTATAAGCAAAAATTTATCGGCTTCCATTTAAAATTGTTTGCTATTAAGCTTAAATATCTTGAATCTAATACAGAACTAATCGGTTGTTTGAACCTTAAAGATAATTTGAAAATATTTCTTAATGGACAAATGATCAATAGTTTGAAGGACCAACAGGTCTACTTGAATTTAGTCGAAATAGAGCACAATCAAATTTTTATTGAAGGAATGTTTGCTAGCGCTTTTGACGAATCGGATTGTGAAATATCAATTGTTTATAATGGAAAAGAAATAAAAACAGAGAAAGTTGAACGTCCATTAAACGACATCAAAGTATGGGGGATTACTGTAAAAAAAGTTTATGGTTTTAAGGTAACCGTGGATACATCAGGATTAATGAAAAAAGGTCAAATAGAGTTTTTCGTAAAAGTATATAATGTTAAGGTGAATGTTAATTATAAATTAAACAAGCTAGTACCATTTTCTAAAAAAATTCCAAGTTACTACGCTAAAGACGAATTAATTCTTTACCCTGGAAAAAGGAATATCACCGTAATTCGGAATTCAATTTTTAATCATGTAAAGAAAGAAGTAGGTATGATTAAAAGGCTAATTCGCCTTTGGAAGAAAAAATCAGGAGCCAAAAAGGCAATTGCAGTTAGAGTAATATATCATCTATCTAAAGTATTTAAAACAAGACCAATCTATTTGTTTATGGACCGGGTCGATAAGGCAGATGATAATGCTGAGGTTCTGTTTCGATACGCAGTAAGACAAAATGATGGCATAAAAAAATATTTTATTGTTTCTGATACCAGTGAAGATTATGAACGAATGAAGAAATATGGAAAAGTTGTATCTTATGGATCATATCGCCATAAATTACTTTTATTATTAAGTGACAGATTAATCTCATCTCATGCAGATGAAGTTATTGTAAATCCTTTCCAATCAACAAGAATTTATTATAAAGATTTATTAACATTCGACTACGTATTTTTACAACATGGTGTTACACAAAACAATTTGTCCGGATGGTTGAATAAATATCAAAAAAATATTAAGTTGTTTGTTACTACTGCATATAAAGAATATGATTCCATTATAAATGGATCTTATGGATATACCGAAAAAGAAGTAAAATGTATCGGATTTCCAAGATACGACCGTTTGATTAACGAAGAGAAGAACCAAATCCTAATAATGCCTACTTGGAGGAAAAATATTGCATCTAAATTAGATCATAATCTTAAAAGAGTGTACAATGATGCTTTTAAAAAAACGGAATATTTTCATATGTACAATAGTTTGATCAATAATGATGAACTTATAGAGAAAATAAATCAATTAGGATACAAAATTAAATTTGTCATTCATCCGGCGTTAAAAGAACAGATTGTTGATTTTAAAGCAAGTAAAGGGGTTGAAATTGTTAATCCCGATACAATTACCTACTATAAATTATTTAATGAATCGAGTTTAATGATTACCGATTATTCTTCGGTTGCATTTGATTTTGCATATTTACGGAAACCAGTAATTTATTTCCAATTCGACCAAGAGGAATTTCATCGTACTCACTTTTCACGAGGATATTTCAATTATGAAGAAATTGGCTTTGGACCAGTTGTGAAAACATTGGATGAAATGATAAAGGAACTACTAAGGGCTTTGGAAAATAATTGTGAGCTGTCCGAGACTTATCGGAATAGAATTGATAATTTTTTTGTGAATGCTGATCAAAATAATTCAAAAAGAGTCTACCATGAAATAAAAAAACTTGACGAAACAAGATAAGGAATAAATATATCGATTTTTGAGAAGGGATATATAATGATGTTTCTCCGTCCGAAAAGGAAGAATCAAAAAAAATTTGTTCCCAGTTTATTAAAAGTCAACCAATCCGAAAATGGCTTAGCCATTTCCGGTAATTTTGGTATTAAAGATCTTATGGTTCTTGAACTTTGGATTATTTCGAAAAGCAAACAAGAGAAATTCGAAATTGCATCCACTTATACTTTGGGAGAATTTGACTTTCAGTGCTCCATTGATAAAATTCTGAACTTATTATTAGAGAAGACAACTGAGAGAATATTTAATTGGTACATAAAAGTTAAAGCGTTAACTCCTACTTCCAAGGAGTTAATTAATAAAGCATTTTCTGACACAGAAATGATAGAAATGAAAGATGCTGAGAATTCGGTTTATTATATACCGTGTGGGAAATTTCTTTCTACAGACATTAATGGACTGAAATTCTGGTCTAGTAATGGTCATTCATTACTAAATTTTGTCAATAATAGAGGCAATTTATCATTGATTATTGATGGGGAATCCGAATCAAAGGTAAAAGTAAGAATTGATAAATTTAGAAAGAATAAAACTACATTCACATTGGAAGGAAAATTATTTACAAACAGTTCCCTTATAATTAATGGTGAAATATTATTGGTTGGTAGAGAAACAAATTTGAGGATTCATGTGGCAAATATTAAATTTAAACATTTAAAGGAAGAGTCAAATAAAAATTATGGCTTGAATCAGTATTGGTACACAATCACTTTAAATTTTGGAGAGATATGCAAGAATACGGATATTAATGATGATATATTTGATATATATTTAAGATTAAACCTAAATGATAAATTTGACACAATACAAATACGAATAGGTAAGCCAAGGAGAATAACAAAATTATTTTTAAGAGACCTTTATGTAAATAATATAAATGACACATTTGTAATAAATCCATACTACACATTTAAAAATTCAAATTTATCAATGGAAATTAATAGATTTTCCAATGATACGTTCTGCTATTTAAAAAGGATGATGTGTTGGTCTTGGTTTATTCGTCTAATTCATCGAAAGAAAAATGTTTGGTTAGTAGGCGAGAGAGTGTATAAAGCGCAGGATACAGGCCTTGCTTTTTTTAAATACATGAGGGAAAAACATCCTAATCATGAAGTTTACTATGTTATTGACAGAACTTCTCCTGAACGACATAATGTAGAAAAATACGGAGGAATACTTGATTTTAAATCAAAAGACCATATAAAGTATACAATAATAGCAAAAAAGATACTGTCCTCGCACCATCCAGATTACTTGTATCCATTAAGAACTGATCGTTTTAAACGGAAAGTAAAGGCAGATAAAATCTTTTTGCAACATGGTGTACTGGGAACGAAAAACATTACAGCTAATTATGGTGTAAATTCAACTTCAAATTTTGAAACGGATTTTTTCGTAGTTAGTTCAGATTTTGAAAAAAATATAGTAGTAAATGACTTAGGGTACAAACCAAATCAGGTGCTTGTAACTGGACTGCCACGTTTCGATGCATTATTTGCAAAAGATATCGATTTAAAAAGACAAGTTTTAATTATTCCCACTTGGCGTGATTGGATAATTAATGATCAGATATTTACTGAAAGTGAATACTTCTTAAGATATAAAAACTTAATTAATAATAAGCAAATGCATAGTCTAGCGAAAAAATATAATTTTGATATACTTTTTTGCCTGCATCCAAATATGCAAAGGTTTCGAGAACACTTTCGAAATACAAATGTAAAAGTAATCAAGCAAGGGGAGGTAGATGTTCAAGTATTGATAAAGGAAAGCATGTTAATGATAACTGATTACTCTAGCGTTGGATTTGATTTTAGTTTTTTAAATAAGCCTGTTATTTATTACCAATTTGATCGAGACAAATTTATTGGAAAAAAACCGTCCCACTTAGATTTGGATAATGATTTACCTGGCGAGATTTGTTGTGAAGAGGACGATGTTTTAGAGGTATTGGCTGAATATGCAAAAAGTGATTTTAAAATGAAAGATGAATATAGAAAAAGAACAAATAAATTTATTAAATATAGAGACCAATCCTCTTCCGAAAGAATCTACAAGCTAGTAAGTACAACTCGGTCAAAAAAAGCGTATTTATCGAATATAAAAGCTATAAAGTTTTTACGTATTTTGTTAAAAAAATGATTACGATTGTGTATATCCTCTTGATATATAAGAATTATTATATAATAATTAAGAGTACTTTAGATTATCGATATGTTAATTATTGAAAGGACATTTCTATGAAATCTGCAATTGTTGTAATCCAAGAGCAAATAAA
>ENA-UOWJ01000551-UOWJ01000551.1-bioreactor-metagenome-genome-assembly--contig:-NODE-551-length-14569-cov-7.660879_pt1 | contig 14569 bp, 12 predicted proteins | sample MGYA00238156_ERZ761611 | MGnify/ENA primary metagenome ERZ761611 (study PRJEB28900, sample SAMN06268034) | bioreactor metagenome | isolation source: Joint BioEnergy Institute, California, USA | place...
GATCCGGCTCGCGTCGGTCCCGAAGGCCTCGGCGTACGGCGCCCGGCACGCGTCGCCGCTGGCGAGCACGAGGTCGTAGCCCTCGTGCATCCGCATCGCGTCGGCCAGCCGCTCGTCGCGCCCCTCGCCCGTGCCGAGGATGCTCAGCCCGAACTTCTTGAACGCGCCGAGGGCGTGCCAGATCTGGATGACGACGAGGTCGTCCTTGTGGCGCAGCATGCTCGCCACCATCGAATAGGTGTCGACGATCAGGACCCGAGCGGTCGCGACGTGGAACAGCTGAACGAGCAGGTGTGCGGCGTAGCCGAGCTTCCTCACGAGTCCGGGTGGGACCATCCTGACGAGCGAGACGACCCTGACGGTGGGGTCCATCTCGGCGATCGCGGTTCGCAGATCGATGAAGTCGTCGGTCTCTTCGGGGTGCTCGCGGCTGATCATGACGACCTTGCGGCGCGTGGGCAGCAGCTTCAGCGGTGCGTAGCAGGCGCGCAGGGCGGTGCGCAGCACGTGCGCGGCGAGCAGGTGACGACCGACGGGACCGTCGATGCGCGTGGGCTGCACGGGCGGATCGTCGAGCAGCTTCGGACGCTCGTCGACCTGACGCGGGGTGAGGACCATCTCGCGCACGATGCGCTCGGTGGAGTGGCCGTCGCAGGCGGACATGAAGCGCTCGCGGAACGCCTCCAGGTCGTCGCCGGCACGGGCGTCGCGGATCGCGGCCGCCAGATCGGCGCCGTCGGTCACGAGCGGGCCGGCGAGGTAGTCCTCGAACGGGTGGTAGAACGATCGTTCGGCGGCGTACACCTCGACGTCGGGGCAGAAGAACACCATGGGCCGACCGAGCAACGAGAACTCGAAGATGGCCGAGGAGTAGTCGGTGATGAGGACGTCGGCCGCCATCATCAGCTCGTTGAGCTCGCGCTCCGCGGAGACGTCGATGATCCGCTCGTGCGAGGGGATGTCCGCGCCCTTGCGAGCGACGAAGGGGTGCAGCTTGACGAGGACGACCCACTCCTCGCCGAGGTCGTCCGGAAGCTCCGACCACGGGACCGCGTCGATGTCGTAGTGGGCGCTCAGCTGCCCGTTGCCGCGGAAGGTGGGGGCGAAGACCGCGACGCGCTGGTCGGGACGGATGCCGAGCCGCGCCCGTACGTCCCGACGGCTGCGCTCGATCAGCTCGGTGTCGAAGAACACGTCCGTCCGGGGGACTCCGAGTGCGTGCACGCGGGCGACATCCATCGCGAACGCCTCGGCGTAGTCGGGGCGGATCGCCTCGGAGCTGACGGTCGCATCCGTGTAGTTGCGGTGCGCGACGGATCCGGGGAGGGGTCCGCCCGGGAGGCCGGCCCGGCTCCATCCGACCTTCTTGTACGCGCCGGCGGCGTGCCAGACCTGCAGCAGGCGGGTCTCAGGCCTCAGATGAAGGGGGTAGATCATCGGGTAGTAGTCGTCGAGCACGATCGTCTGCGCCCGGGCGAGCTCCCACGGCAGGCGCAGCGAGTCCCGCAGCGGACGGCGGTCGGCGAGGCCGGCTTTGAAGATCCCCACGATGCGGGCGTCCGGCCGCTGTCGGCGGATCTCGTCGCGCAGGAACGCGATGTTGCCGGAGAAGTCCGTGCGGGAATCCGACAGGAAGAGGGTGCGGCCCTCCCGCACGCGGACGAGCCGGGACGCGACCGCGTAGAGCGCGATCCACAGCCCGAACCGCCACCTCTGCAGGAAGGCGTTCCCTCGCAGACGCCTGCGAAGCAATCGCACGGATGAACCTCCTGGATCGTGGCGGGTATCGGTCGATTCTAAGCGGGTGCGCCTGGCCCGAATGCGTCCGGGGAGATGGAGGCGTCCGGGGCGAGCGGGCGTTCGCGTCGCCACCCCCGCACGAGCGATGCCCGCGTCGCGCAGAGCACCAGGAGGAACCACCCCGAGCCGCCGAGCAGCGAGCTGGTCACGATCGAGTCCGTCAGGAGGACGATGATGACGAGGGCGGGCCATACGTAGACGGTCGACCTGCGTTCGCTCGCCGACGTCCAGGCTCGGGCGAGGGCGAGACCGACGAACACGACCAGGAGGACGACGCCGACCGTGCCCGCCTGGATCAGCACATCCATCCACGCGTTGAGCGCGGAGGCGTGCGAGCGGCCGGTGACGATGCGGATGTAGGTGTAGGGGGAGAGGTGGTCGGGCCAGGTGTCGACCCAGCCCCATCCCTGCACCGGCCGCAGTGCCGACATGTCGAGGATGACGTTCCACAGTCGTGACCGCGTGAAGAAGTCGGGTTCGGCGTTCAGCCAATACACGAGCGGGCGGCGGAAGAGGTAGACGAGGATGAGCCCGACCACGACGACGGCGGACAGGACCCACTGAAGGACCGGCCTGACGCTGGGGCGGACGCGCCGGAGGATCGCGAGGGCGCCGGTGGCCGTCCCCGAGATGAGCACCATGCCGAGCACGATGGGCGACGCGGTGAACACGGCGAGGGTCGCGGCGAGGGCGACGGAGCCGATCGCCACGCCGGCGCTCACCGACCGGGTCCGCCATTCCACGAGGAAGGTGAGCAGGGCGATGATCGTCACGAGCCCGAGTGCCGTGCGGGTGCCGAAGATCCCCTGGATCGGGCCGCCGTAGGCGATGTTGCCCGCGATGCCGAGGAACCTGATGGGGAGGTTGAGGAGGATGCCGCTGAGGATCTCGAGTCCGAGCGAGACGGCGAGCAGCATCCGCAGCACGTCTCCGGTGGCGCGCACAGTCTGCAGGGTGTCGCGGAACTGTGCGACGACGACGGCGAGGAAGGTGGGCGCCGCGAGCTGTAGCCATCCGGAGAGGGTCGCCTCCGGTGAGCCCGACCACCCGACGGTGATCAGCAGCCAGGCCAGCAGGACCAGCAGCGTCGTGGGGATGAGATGGATGACCCGGAGCTCCGCCCGACGGGCGAGCATCATCCCCGCGCCGATCACGCACAGCCCGGTCAGGATCGCGCCGTAGCCCGCGTCGCCCATCAGCTGACGCAGGGCGTGCGTCGAGAAGAGCGCGCCGATGGTCACGAGGGAGTAGACGGCGGCGACCTCGGTGGATTGCAGGGCGGTCGACAGTCGCGGGAGTGCGCGGGGGGTGCTCATCGCTCGGACGGCCTGTCGCCCTGTTCGCCGATGAGGCGCTCCTCGGACGGGCCGCGTCCCACCAGCGGTGCCTGCTTGATCTTGAAGGCGAACAGGATGAGCAGGAACCACCCCCAGTTCAGGAGGGGTGTCGATTCCGCGAGGCCCTGCACGAGGAGGATGGCGCCGGTGAGGGTCGGCAGCAGGGTGACCGCCGTGTACGGCCGGTCCGCGACGAGGTCCCATCGCGGGCGGTCGACGGCGAAGAACCAGGAACGCCAGATGAACGCGACGTACGCCGCCGCGATGAGGACGATCCCGACGACGCCCAGCTGCAGGAAGACGTCCACCCACATGTTGTGGGCCTGCATGACCGTCTGCCCGTGGTCGATGATCCAGCCGTCGAAGGCGGGGTCGGTCGGGATCCACGGCGTCGAGAAGCCCCATCCGATCACGGGGTGTTCGACGGCGCGTTCCAGGACCTTCTGCCAGATCGATTCGCGCCCGGTCAGGTCGCTCGAACGGCCGAGTGCCGTGAACACCCGGTCGCGCAGTGCCCACGCCGCCACGAGGCCGCCGACGGCGACGACGCCGTAGAGGACGTAGTAGCGAGTCCTCTCACCGGCGCGCGTGGTCGTCCGCATGACGAGGACCGTGATGAGGACGACGACGACCGCGACGGCCGACAGGGTGGCGGTCGCCGATCCGGCGCGGACGAAGAGGAACGCGGCCAGGAGCATCCAGAGGACCAGGACGGGGCGACGGGGGGCCCTGGACGCGATGCGGATGGCGAAGACCACGATCCCGAGGAGCGCCACGTACGCGAGCGCGTTGGAGTTGCCGAAGATCCCCTGGATGCGGCCGCCGTCGAACAGGTTGTCGCGCGACCACAGCACGATGGGGTCGGCGACCCGGCCCTCGGGGCGGACGAACTGCGGCAGGATCGGGCCGTCCCAGACGAGACTCACCCACAGTTCGAAGAGGATCGACAGCGAGAGGATCCACTTGAGGGCGGATGCCAGGGCCCGGACGATCTCGCGCCAGGTGAGGACCGCCCCGACGAAGAGGGCGCCCACCGTCGTGACGATCAGGAGGGCGACGGTCAGCAGGGTCGCGTTGATCCAGTGGGTCCAGATCGTCGAGGCGAGGGCCCACAGGAGATAGGCGAGCGCGTACCAGGGGAGTCGGGGCCACTGCACCCGCGGCCGCGTCGTCAGCCAGAGGGTCACCGAGACGAGGAAGCTCGCGACGCCGATGGCGGCGGCGACGCCGACTCCGAAGGCGAGCGGCAGGGCCGTCCCCGACAGGGTGACGACCAGCAGGACGATGCACCAGCCGCGCAGCAGGATGTGGCTCGTCCGCTCACGCGGCGGGGCTGCCGGGGGCGCCGAGACCGGGTGCGAGGAGTGGACGGCCATGGTGACAGAAGGGTATCGCGCGGCCCCGTGCGTTCCGCCCCACGCCCTAGGCTGTTCGCGTGCTGGAGACGCTCTCGAACGAACCCCGTGACTACGCGTGGGGTTCCCCCACCGCCATCCCGTCCCTCCAGGGGCGGACCCCCAGCGGAGCGCCCGAGGCCGAGGTCTGGTTCGGCGACCACCCGGGCAGCCCCGCCGTCCTCGGCGACGGCCGCTCGCTGATGCAGGCGAGGACGGATGCCGGGGCGCCGCCGCTCCCGTTCCTCCTGAAGATCCTCGCGGCGTCGTCGTCGCTGTCGATCCAGGCGCACCCGGACCTCGAGCAGGCGCGGGCCGGCTTCGCCGCGGAGGAGGCGTCCGGCGTCCCCCGCGACGCCGCCGAACGCATCTACCGCGACGACAACCACAAGCCCGAGATCATCGTCGCCCTGAGCGAGCGGTTCCGCGCCCTCGTCGGGCTGCGGCCGGTCGAGGACACGCAGCGCCTGCTCGGCGGCCTCGGCGAGGCATCCGGTGTCCGACGTCTTCGCGCGGCACTGGACGCCGCCGCCCCTGCCGATGCACTGCGAGCCGTGATCGAGGAGGTGCTGAGCGGGCGCGCCGACGACATCGTCTCGGACGTCTCCGCGGCGCTCGCCGACGCCGTCGTGCCGGACTTCGCCGAAGAGGTCGATGTCCTCCGGGCCGTCGTGCGCGATTTCCCCGGGGATGCCGGCATCGTGGTCGCCCTGCTCATGAACCTCGTCGTGCTCCGCACCGGTGAGGCCGTGTTCGCCCCTGCCGGGGTGCTCCACGCGTATCAGGACGGTCTCGGCGTCGAACTCATGGCGGCCAGCGACAACGTCCTGCGCGGCGGGCTGACCCCGAAGCACATCGACGTCCCGGAGCTCATGCGCATCGTCGACACCGAGCCCGGCGCGGCGCCGCTGCTCGACCCGGTGACCGCCGATGCGGGGGAGCTGTTCGACGCCGGAGTCGCGGACTTCCGCCTCGCCCGGTACGCACCGACCGGCACGCCGCTGCACGTCGGGCTCGACGGACCCGCCATCGTGCTGGCGACCGAAGGCCGCGTGATCGTGTCCGCCGGGGGGCGGCGCATCGATCTCACGCCGGGGACCGCCGCCTACGCTCAGGACGAGTCGGAGCTCGTGTTGGACGGCTCCGGGGTCGCCTACCTGGCCCGGCCGGGTGTGCAGGGCTGAGGTCGCGACACGCCGGGGAGCCTCAAGAAGATTCAATATCGGGTTGAGGGTTTACGATCTGCGACTTGACCCGAGCGAATCACACGGGTGTAATTAGGCATCGGCCGCACCGCGGCGAGTGTCTACAGGTGGGAGAGCAAGATGACGGGTTACCGTTCCGGCGTTCCCGAGAATTGGTTCGTCGATCCGGTGAACCTCGGTGTCCCCGGCGTCCGTCGCCGCGTCGACACCGACGAGGACACCGCGCTGGCATGGCAGGCCGACGCCCTGTGCGCACAGACGGATCCGGAGGCCTTCTTCCCGGAGAAGGGCGGATCGACGCGTGACGCGAAGCGCATCTGCACCTCGTGCGACGTCCGAGGCGAATGCCTCGAATACGCCCTCCAGAACGACGAGCGCTTCGGCATCTGGGGCGGTTTGAGCGAGCGCGAGCGACGCAAGCTCAAGCGGCGCGCTTCCTGACGCGATCCGCGCCACCCCGCCCGTCCTCCCCGCGTCGCCCGAGTCGCGACCTAGGCTGACCTGGCCATGCCCGCCCGAGTACACGCGATCCTCGTCGTCCGCCCCCACGGACGAGGCCCCACGGATCTCCACCTGAGCCGCACCCTGCGCGCGCTCGCCGCCCAGACGCGGCGTGCCGACGCGCTCACCGTCGTCCTCTGCGGACCCGACGAGACCCTCAAGAAGCTCGCGTCCGAGTCCGGAGCCGAGGCGGTCATCGTCGCAGGCCGGGGGACCGGCTTCGCCGAAGCCCTCCGCCTGGCGAGCCGGCGCATCACCGGCGACGCCGTCTGGTTGCTCGCGCAGGACACCGCGCCCGCTCCGGACGCGCTCGCACGCCTCGCCGGAGCGCTCGAGACCGCCCCCTCGGTGGCGCTCGCCGCGCCCAAGCTGGTCTCCTGGGACGACCCCAGTCGGATCGTCTCGCTCGGGGTCACGCTCACCCACACGGGGCGCACGGTCGGTCTCGCCGACGGCGAGCTCGACCAGGGGCAGCACGACGCCTCCGAGGACGTCCTCGGATCGGACATCCGCGGCGTCCTCGTCCGCTCGCAGGTCTGGAACGCCCTCGGGGGCATCGACCAGGGTCTGGCCGGCGCCGACGAGGGTCTCGACCTCGGCATCCGCGCCCGCCTCGCCGGCGGTCGCGTGGCTCTGACGCCCTCCGCGCTCGTCGCCGTCGCCGGCGACGGCGTCGCGGGAACCCCGGCGGGACGCTCGGCCGGCGCGCGCGGCCGCCGTCTCTACGCCGCGCGGAAGGCCGAGCTCCACCGTCGCCTGGCCTACGCCCCGGCTCCGGTTGTCCTGCTGCACTGGCTGACCCTCCTGCCCCTCGCCCTGTGGCGCACCCTCGGCCATCTGGTCGCGAAGACTCCGGGACGCATCGGACCCGAGTGGGCGGCGTCGTTCTCGGTGCTCGTGTCGTTCGCGGCCGTCGTGCGCGCGCGCCGCACCATCCGGCGGAACCGGACCGCCTCGTGGCTGTCCCTGGCGCAGCTGCGGATCGGCCGACGGGACCTGCGTGAGCGGCTCGAGGACGAAGCGGATGCCGCAGCGGCTCCGCGCGAAGACCTCCGCTTCTTCAGCGGCGGCGGCGCCTGGGTCGTCCTCGGCGCCCTCGCCACCTCCGCGCTGTCGTTCAGCGCGCTCCTGGCGTGGCCCGTGCTCGGCGGGGGAGGTCTCGCGCCGCTGCGCAGCGGCGTCGTGGCGCTGTGGACGGATGCCGCGTACGGCCCGCGTGCGCTGGGCTGGGACACCGTCGGGCCGGCCGACCCCTTCGCGTCGGTCGTCGCCCTCGTCGGTTCGCTGTCGCCCCTCGCGCCCTCGCGCGCGATCGTCATCCTCTGGCTCCTCGCACTGCCGCTCGCCGCGCTCGGCGGATGGTTCGCAGCGACCCGCGTCACCGAGAGGTCCGTGCTGCGCTGCGCCGCGGCCTTCGCATGGGCGGTGGCACCTCCCTTCCTCGCGGCACTGATCGAGGGGCGACCGACCGCGGTCATCCTGCACCTCGCGCTGCCGTGGCTCATCTACACGGCCGCGGCCGCGCGACGGTCGTGGAGCAGCGCCGGGCTCGCCTCGATCATCCTCGTCGTCGTGCTCGCCTGCGCGCCCTCGCTGGCACCCGCTCTGATCGTGCTGTGGCTCGTGGCCATCGTCCTGGCCGTGTCGATGCGACGCGGGCGGGGAGCCGGGCGCATCGCCTGGCTGATGATCCCGTCCGTGGCGATCTTCCTGCCCCTCGGGTGGTACCACCTCACGACGGGGGACCCCCTCGCGATCCTCGCCGACCCGGGCCGGCCGCTCGCGCTGAGCGGAAACCCCGATGGGTTGTTGCCGAAGGTCCTGTTCGCGTTCGGCTACCCGTCGACCGACGGCGTCGGCTGGACGCAGTTCCTCGGTGAGGACGGGCGGGCCTGGTGGGTCGCCGCCTTCACGGCGCCGGTCGTGCTGCTCGCCCTGCTGGCGCCGGTCGTCGGGCGGCTGCTCCCGGCATCCGTGGCGCTCGTCGCCGCCGTCCTCGGCGTCGCCACGGCGGCCTTGGGATCGGGCGTGGCCCTCACCGCGGGCATGTCCGGGCCCGTCTCGATCTGGCCGGGAAGCGCGCTCTCGCTCGCGTGGGCGGGCCTCATCCTCGCCGCCGTCACCGGCCTCGACGGGTTCCGCCGGGTCGACGCCCTCGTCCCCGTCGCGGCATCCGTCGTGATCGCCTTCCTCGCCGTCGGCGCCGTTCCGGCCCTCACGGCCGTCGTCCGCGGTGATTCCGCCCTGCAGGACGGGCCGTCCAGCACACTCCCCGCGTACGTCCAGACCGCCGGCAGCGAGGGTGAGCGCGACGGTGAGCAGACGGCGACCCTCGTCCTGACCGTGCAGGCGGATGCCGCCTACTCGGCCTCCGTGGTCTGGGGCGCCAGCGAGACCCTCGGCGGGCAGACGACGCTGCAGTCCACGCGCCCCGAGCTGACCGCCGGTGACCGCGAGCTGGCCCACGTGACGGCCGACCTCGTCTCCACGGTGACCGGCGACGTCGTCGCCCAGCTCGGTCGGCACGGCATCGCGTACGTCCTCCTCGAACAGGCCCCCCGCGAGAGCGACCGCGCCCGTGCGGCGCGGCTCGGGGCGCAGAACCTCCTCAATCAGCGAGCCGATCTCGTGAGCGTCGGGCAGACGGCCCGCGGCGTCCTGTGGGGCGTCAAGGGGACCATCGCCGAGCGCACCGTCGACGACGCCTCGGGGCCCACTTCGGTCCGCGTCGCCCTGCTGCAGCTCGGCGTCATCGCCGTCGCGCTGCTGCTCGCAGTTCCGACGCGCGCCAGCCTCCGGGCCGGCAGGCGTCACCCCCGCATCATCGGGGAGCGGGACGGGCTCGCAGAAAGGTCGGCCTCGTGACCACCGCCCGCCGGATCCGCCGCGGCGTCGGCGCCGCCCTGAGCCTCGCCGTCGTGGCGGGGACCTTCCTCATCGCGACCGCTACCCTGCCGACCGTCGAGCGGTCGACGCTCTCGCTGACGACGCGGCCCGAAGCCGCGACCTCCCTCCTCTCGTGCGCGGGCCCGGTGCTCGCCGTCGGACGGGATACCGAGGACGTCGGCGCGCTGCAGGTCGCCGCCCCGCAGAACGTGGTGTCGGGAACCGTCGCCGGTGCGCCCGCACCCGTCGCGGGCGAGATCGCCTCCGCGGTCCCGGATGCCCCGCCGATCGCGTCGTTCTCGGCGGAGCCGGTCGATCGCATGCGCACCGACCTGGCCGCGGCGGGGTCGTCGCGTGTCGACGCCGACGATCTCGCCGGGTTCGCGGCATCCGCCTGCACCCCGCCCGCCATGGAGACCTGGCTCGCCGGGGGCAGCGGCCTCACGGGCGCGGCGGATCTCGTCATCCTCGCCAACCCCGGCGATGTCGCGGCCCGCGTGGATCTGACGGTCTTCGCCTCGGGCGGCCGCGTGGCCCCCGATGCGGGTGCGGACATCCTGATCCCCGCCGGCCAGCAGCGCGTCGTGCCCCTCGCCTCGCTCGCGCTCGGCGAAGCGAGCCCCGTCGTGCTCGTCTCGGCGACGCAGGCACCCGTGCAGGCCGTCCTGCAGTCGAGCCTCACCCGGACGCTCGTCCCGGTCGGCGTCGACCAGGGCGGCGCGACCGGGCTCCCGAGGGCTCAGCAGACGATCCCCGCGTTCTCGAGCGTCGCGGAAGGTGACGAGCCCACCGACACGGTGGTGCGGCTGCTCGCCCCTTCGGACGACACGACCGCGACCGTGACGGTGTCGCCCGTCGGGCGACGCACCACCGCTGCCTCCTTCCCCGATCTCACCCTCGCGGCCGGCGTGCCCGTCGACGTGGATCTGGACACGCTTCCCCAGGGTCGCTATCGCGTGGAGGTCGACGCGGGTGCACCGGTGGTCGCCTCGGTCCACACCTCGACGGGATCGGATGCCGGGTCCGACTTCGCCTGGTACGGCACGGCGGACGACATCCGCGTGCCCTCCCTCCTCGCGGTCGCCGACGGGCCGAGTCCGCAGCTCGCGCTCGTGAACCCCGGTGCCTCCGAGGTGGCCGCGGTCCTGACCGAGGATGCGGGCGCCGGTGAACCGCGCGAGGTGCGCGTCCCCGCGGGCGGTTCGGTCTCGGTCGACCTGCGCGCCGGCGAGCTCTACCGGCTCGACCCCGCGGGGGGCACACTGCGCGCGGGCGTGACCTTCACGGCATCCGATGCGATCGCCGGCTACGCCGTGGCCCCTGCCGACGCCGCCGCGGCACCCGTGGTCGTCCGTCCGCGCTGATCGCGCACGGAAGGGCGTCGCGCGAACAGAAGCTCAGAAGCGCACGCGCCTCAGAATCGGAACCGGTCGGGCCCGAGGTCCCACGGGTCGCGGTCGAGGTATTCGGCGGCGGCGCGGAACACGCAGCTCTCGATCATCATCCGGCGGTGGAGTTCGTCGTTGCGGTGCAGTCTCGCGAGCCGTTCGATGGGGAGTCGGAACAGGACGATGCGCTTCTGCTCCGTCTGCACCGCCCACCGGGGGATGCCGTCGTCGTCCGCGGCGTCCGGCATCCAGCCGATGTCGAAACGGACCTCACGCAGCTCCGGCCATGCGCTCCGGAGGAACTCGACCGCCGTCGTGACCGTCAGATCGAACTTCTCGGCGCGCGTCTCGATCGCGGGAAGCGGGGGCCGGACGACGGAGCTCCGGTCGAGGCGGCCGTGTCGACCGTGCCGGTCGGGGCGGACACTCGTGCGCGCGCGTCGCCTCACGGGTCCACCTTGCTGAGCATGACGCCATCCTAGGCGTCGAGCGGGCGCCCGGCGCTGTCCTGCCACGACGCGATCCCTGCCGCGATCAGTGCGAGCGCGGCGGCGAAGCCCCCGTCGTCGGTGGAGTCGACGGATGCCGCGGTCAGGGACACCTCGGACGCCGCGGTGCCCCAGGCATCCGCCGACCGACGCTGCTGCTCGTGGAAGGTGACGCCGACGACGTAGTGGGTCACGGCGTCGGCGACGACGCGGGCGGCGGGGGAGTCCTCGACGGTGCGCAGCGCGTCGTGGACGGGTGAGTCGACGAGGCCGAGGGCGAGGGAGCTCGACACCACTTCGGCACCGTCGCGGTGGGCGAGGAGCCGGTCGTGCAGGCGGTGCCCCAGGGTGACGGCCGCCCGGCCGAGGTCGGTCGGGTCACCCGGGCGCAGCGCGACGGGGGCGAGGATGCGCGCGCTCACAGCCGCGAGGAGCTCCTGCTTGCTTGCGACGTGCCAGTACAGGGCGCTCGGCTGGACACCCAGGTCCTCCGCGAGGCGCCGCATCGACAGGTCGGGGAGGCCCACGCGATCGAGGACGGACAGAGCGGCGTCGACGACGTCGTCCTTGGTGCGCCGGAGACCCCGGGAGGGCGGGTTTGGATCGCGCGCAGTCATGGCGTTACCCTACCTGAACGGTGTTCACGTGAACGCTGTTCAGGAGGATGAGATGACCCGCTCGCGCCCGACACCCCGGCTCGACACGACCGACCTCGCCCGGGCGGCCGTCTTCGCCGGGGTGATCGCCGTCCTCGGCCTTCCCGGCTCCTTCTCCGTCTTCGGCGGCGTGCCGATCACCGCCCAGACGCTCGGGGTGATGCTGGCCGGCGCCGTGCTCGGCCCTCTCGTGGGTGCCGTCTCGGTCGGTGCCCTCCTCGCGCTCGTCGCGATCGGACTCCCGCTGCTGGCGGGCGGTCGCGGGGGAGCGGCGGTGTTCGTGGGGCCGACGGCGGGTTACCTCGTCGGATGGCTGGTGGGCGCCGTCGTGATCGGACTGATCGTGCACCTCGGCGGACGCCGGCCCGTGTGGTGGCGGACCTTCATCGGCGTGGTCATCGGCGGCGTCCTCGTCGTCTACGCCTGCGGCATCCCGGTCCAGAGTCTCATCATGCGCATCGGAATGGATCAGGCGCTGATCGCGAACCTCGCCTTCGTCCCCGGCGACCTGGTCAAGGCCGTGATCGCGACGCTCGTCGTGGGCGCCTTGGTCCGGGGGTACCCGCGCGCCTTCCGTCGCACGTGGGCGACGCGCGGCGCTGCGCGTGAGGCGGCACCGGTCCGGTGACGAGCGCCCTCCGGCTCGCCGACGTCTCGGTACGCCTGGGCGACGTCGACGTCCTCCGGGGGGTCGACCTCGCCCTCGACGCCCGGAGCATCGCCGTCGTGGGCGACAACGGCTCCGGCAAGTCGACGCTCGCGCGGCTGATCGGCGGACTCATCCGGCCCACGCAGGGTCGCGTCGAGGTGCTCGGCCTCGATGCCGAGAAGGATGCCGCCGCCCTCCGCCGCCGCGTCGCGATCGTCTTCAGCAATCCCGACGCCCAGATCATCATGCCGACCGTCGCCGAGGACGTCGCTTTCTCGCTCCGTGCGGATCGGCTGCCCCGCGCCGAGCGGGATGCCCGCGTCGCCGCCGCGCTCGAGAGGTTCGCCCTCGCCCCCCTCGCCGACCGGCCGGCGTACGAGCTGTCCGGCGGGCAGAAGCAGCTGCTCGCCCTGTGCGGCGCCTTCGTCCGCGAGCCGGACCTCGTGGTCGCCGACGAGCCGACCGCGTTCCTCGACGGACGGAACGCCCACCTGATCTCGGCGCACCTGCTCGCCGACTCCGGCCACCGGCTCGTGGTCGTGACGCACGACCTCGACCTCGCGGCGCGGTGCGACGTCGCGGTCCGGATGCACGAGGGGAAGGTCGCCCGGGTGGGGCCCGCGCCCGAGGTCGTGGCCGCCCACGCCGCGAGCTGGCGATGCTGACGCTGTACCGGCCCGGGAACGGGCCGTGGCACCGGATGCCCGCGGGTTCGAAGGCGGCGGTCCTGCTCGTCCTCGTCCTCGCCGTGTCCCTCCTCCCCACGGCGTGGCCGACCGCCGCGATCGCCGCGGCGGTGTGCGCGGTCTGCCATCTCGTGCCGGGAGTCGGACTCCGCGAGCTCGCCCGCCAGGTCTGGTCGCTCCGGTGGCTCGTCGTGGTGGCCTTCGGCATCCCGTGCATCTTCCTCGGCGTCGAGGCGGCGACCGTCGGCACCGTCCGCATCGTGGCCGCGGTCGCCCTCGCCGGGCTCCTCGCGTCGACCACCCCGGTGACCGCCCTCCTCGACGTGGCGGAACGGGCGCTCGGCCCGCTGCGCGTGATCGGGGTGGATGCCGCCCGCGCGGCGCTCCTGCTCGTCGTCGCACTCGGCACGGTTCCCACCCTCGCGCGCCTCGCGGGCGAGGTCCGCGCGGCGCAGCGGGCGCGGGGAGCCCGCGGCATCCGTGTCTTCGCTGTGCCGTTCCTCGTCCTCGCGCTCCGCCATGCGGACGACCTCGGCGACGCCCTCACCGCCCGCGGGGTGCGCTGAGCCCGGCGCGGCTCCCTGCCGCGACCCGCCCCCACGGCTAGCGTGGACGCGATGCGAGAGAGACTGTGTTCCAAGGTGGGCTGTGCCCGCGAGGCCGTGACGACGCTGACCTACGACTACGGCGACCAGATGGCCGTCCTCGGTCCGCTCGGCGGCGGGAACGACCCGCACGCCCACGATCTCTGCGCCATCCACACCGGTCGGATGTCGGTCCCGAAGGGCTGGGTCGTCGTCCGTCACGAGACCCTCCGCGTCTGACCCTGCGTGGCAGGATGGGCGCGTGCCCACTCCCGTGAAGACCATCGAACACGTCGTCGCCGATCTTTCGCTCGCGGAAGCCGGTCGTCACCAGATCCGCCTCGCCGAGAACGAGATGCCGGGTCTGATGGCCCTCCGCGAGGAGTACGGCGACTCCCGGCCCCTCGCCGGAGCGCGGATCGCCGGTTCGCTGCACATGACGGTGCAGACGGCGGTCCTCATCGAGACGCTCGTCGCCCTCGGCGCGCAGGTGCGGTGGGCGAGCTGCAACATCTTCTCCACCCAGGATGAGGCGGCGGCAGCGGTCGTCGTCGGTCCTGGCGGCACCGTCGCCGAGCCCGCCGGCGTGCCGGTGTTCGCGTTCAAGGGCGAGACCCTCGAACAGTACTGGGAGCTCGCCGATCGCATCTTCGACTGGTCGGACGAGGGCTTCGACGGGCCGAACCTGATCCTCGACGACGGCGGCGACGCCACCCTCCTCGTTCACAAGGGCGTCGAGTTCGAAGCCGCCGGTGCTGTTCCGGACGCCACGACGGGCGATTCGGGCGAGTACCGCATCGTCCTCGACACGCTCCGGAAGAGCCTCGCCCGCGATCCGCAGCGCTTCACCCGCCTGGCCGGGGGCCTGCTCGGTGTGACCGAGGAGACGACGACCGGTGTCCACCGCCTCTACGAGCTCCACGCCGCCGGGAAGCTGCTCTTCCCCGGCATCAACGTGAACGACTCGGTCACGAAGTCGAAGTTCGACAACAAGT
>ENA-UOWJ01000561-UOWJ01000561.1-bioreactor-metagenome-genome-assembly--contig:-NODE-561-length-14354-cov-11.354360_pt1 | contig 14354 bp, 15 predicted proteins | sample MGYA00238156_ERZ761611 | MGnify/ENA primary metagenome ERZ761611 (study PRJEB28900, sample SAMN06268034) | bioreactor metagenome | isolation source: Joint BioEnergy Institute, California, USA...
TGATGTCCGCGATCTCCTGATACGCGAACCCTTCGACGTCCGCGAGGTACACGGCCAGTCGGAAGTCTTCGGGAAGGGACTGCAGCGCATCCTTGACGACGGATGCCGGCATGTGGTCGATCGCTTCGGCTTCGGCCGACCGCGCCGACGACGCCGTCGTCGATTCCGCGCCGCCGAGCTGCCAGTCCTCGAGGTCGTCGATGGTGCCCTGGTAGGGCTCGCGCTGCTTCTTGCGGTACGTGTTGATGTACGTGTTCGTGAGGATCCGGTACAGCCACGCCTTGAGGTTGGTGCCCTGCGTGAAGGACGCCCAGGCGGCGAACGCCTTGACGAAGGTCTCCTGGACCAGATCGGATGCATCGGCGGGGTTGCGGGTCATCCGCATCGCCGCCGCGTAGAGCTGGTCCATGAAGGGGAGCGCCTGCTCCTCGAACTGGGTACGCGGGTCTTCGACCGCCTGATCGTTCATCGCCCGCAAGTCTACGTCCGCCCATTCGGCGAGTTCGGGCGCATCCACTGTTGCGATCATCGCGCTCCTCTCCCCTGGCGTGCACGTCACCGACATGAAGCTCCAACGAGCACGGGGCTGGGGCTATTCCCAGCTTTCCGTGGAGCTACGGCTCAGCCGACGCCGACGGGGAGCTCGATGCTCACCCGCGTCCCCCGTCCCTCGTGCGAATCGACCGTGACGGTTCCGCCGTGTCGGTCGACGATCGTGCGGACCAGTGCGAGCCCGAGCCCGCTCCCCGGACGATCACGCGCGTTCGAGGCGCGGGCGAGTTCCTGAAGGACGGACGCCACGTCGGCGGCAGGGATGCCACGACCCGTGTCAGCGACTTCGACGACGACGCGACCGGACCGCTCGATGCCGCGGATCTCCACGGTGTCCCCGGGGTCGGAGTACTTCACGGCATTGGCGACGACGTTGTGGACGGCGGTGAACAGGAGATCCGGATCGCCGGTCACCGACGGCAGCGGCCAGGGCGCCGACGGGAGGGTGACGCGGATGTCCCTGCCGTGCGCGTCGCCGACCGTCGCGGCGACATCGGTGACGATCGTGCCCGGGTCGACGGGAACGCGCTCCATCGGCGCGGTCTGCAGTTCGCCGAGTTTCCGGAGGTCCCCGACCAGACGCGCCATCCGCGTGGTCTGCGCGTCGATCGACGCGAGCTGCGGCGTCGCGGCGTCGCTCACCGCGACGGCGGCGCGGATCGCCGTGATGGGGTTCTTCAGTTCGTGGTCCAGCCGGTCGAGGAACCGGCGGTGCTCCGCGGCCGCGGATCCGGTCGCGTCCTCCTTCGCGCGTGACACCGCCCGACGCACATGCGCGCGCCAGACGAGCGCGACCACCGTGACTGCGGCGACGATGACGGCCGCGACGAGGAGCATCGTGCCGAGCGGCGCCGACACGACGACCGTCCGTCGGTCGACGACGAGCAGGACGACGGCCGCGACGAGCACGACGGCCGTCGGGAGGGCGGCGACGATGACGCGACGCCGATTCACGCGCGGCGCACCGATCGCGTGAATCGGTAACCGACCCCCGAGACGGTCTCGATGTAGGTGGGCGCAGAGGCGTCATCCCGCAGAACGGATCGGAGCTCGGCGATCCGGTTGTCGACGGCGCGCGTGTGGGCGGCGAAGTCGAACCCCCAGACGACGCTGAGCAGCCGTTCCCGGGCGTGCACCTCGCCGGGGCGGGTCATGAGGAACTCGAGCAGCTGGAACGCCTTCGGCGTGAGCGAGACCTCGACGCCGTCCCGCCACACGCGCCGGGCGGGGCGATCGAGTCGGAGCCCCTCCGCCTCGACGAGTTCGGACGAGACGAGGCCGCCGGCACCCGCCGCGACCCGGCGGAGGACCGCACGAGCACGGGAGACGAGCTCCTGCGGATCGAACGGCTTGTTGAGGTAATCGTCCGCCCCCTCGTCGAGCGCCGCCGAGCGCTCCCCCGATTCGCCGACGTGGGTGAGCAGGATGACGGGAGTCGCGTCCCCCGACCGCCGCAGCCGTCGCAGCAGCTCGCGTCCATCGACCATGGGCATGACGACGTCGCTCACGACGATGTCGGGATGCCGGGAGGCGATCACCCGCAGCGCCTCCGCCCCGTCGGCGGCCACCGCGACGTCGAAGCCGCTGCGGCTCAGAAAGGGCGCGAGGCTGTCGGTGATCGACTGCTCGTCGTCGACGAGGAGCAGTCGCGGCGCCGCTTCGGAGGACATACCGGGATCGTAGCGATCAGGACAGGGGCGTCGTGATGTTGGCGGTGCCCGCGTACGCGATGTCCGGGTTACCGCTCTCCCAGCCCACGACGTTGATATCGGCGCTCTTGTCGAACACGATCTGCGTCGCCGAGGTCATGACGACCGTGGCGCCGTCGCCCTCGATCGTGAGCGTCCCGACGTCGGGGAGGAGGACCCCGCCCGCGCTCGCCAGGATCGTCACCGTTGCGCAGTCACCGGTCAGCTCGACGTACATCCCGTCGAGGTCGCGGCCCACGGTGGCGGAACCGTCGACGCAGGTCAGGTTCTGCGTCACCAGGTCGCGCAGGCGAGCGCGGTCCAGCTTCGCGCGGACGTCGGGGTCCACCTCGGCGCTCGAGCCCGCGTCCGGTGCGGGCGAGGCCTCCGGCGCCGCCGACGCGTCCGGAGCGTCCGGCATCGAACTGCGCGGATCGGATGCCGCGGGCGACGAACTCGACGCGGGATCGGTGACGGCCACGGAGCACCCAGCGAGCAGGAGGGGCGTGAGAAGGGCCGCAGCGAGGACGACGGATCGGATGCCGGTGCGAGAAGTCTGGTGCATGGGAATCACGCTAGGGGGTCGATGTCGCCGTCGTGTCGCGTCGGTGTCGCAGATTCGAGACACCGTCGTGACACCGCTCTCGTCGGCGGCGACGCCCCGTTCAGTAGGCTGGACGCGATGAGCGACGCCCCTTCCTCCCCCGCCACCACCGCCGCGTCCGGGTCGTGGCCGGCTCCCACGCCGACCGAGCCGGTTCATGCGCGCGTCTCCGTTCCGGGGTCCAAGTCTCTGACGAACCGCGAGCTGGTCCTCGCGGCGATCGCCGACGGCCCGAGCCTTGTGACGGGCGCGCTCCATTCCGACGACTCCGCGCGCATGATCGAGGCGCTGCGCGCCCTCGGCGTCTCGATCGAACCCGTTCCGGGGGACTCGCCCTTCGGTCCCGACCTCGACGTCACCCCGCCCGCCCGCTTCACGGGGGGAACGACGATCGACTGCGGTCAGGCCGGGACGGTCATGCGTTTCGTCTCCCCCATCGCCGGTCTCGCGGTCGGGGACGTGCACGTGACGGCGCACCCCACCGCGATGCACCGCCCGATGGGCGCGATGATCCACGCCCTCCGCGAGGTCGGCGCCGACATCGATGATGCCGGAAGCTGGTCGCTCCCGTTCGAGGTCCGTGGCCATGGCCACATCCGCGGCGGCGAGGTGACGATCGACGCGAGCCAGTCCAGCCAGTTCGTCTCGGGCCTGCTCCTGGCCGCGGCCCGGTTCGACGTGGGACTCCGCCTGATCCACGACGGCGAACGCCTCCCGAGCCTGCCGCACATCGAGATGACCGTCGAAGCCCTCGCCCGCCGGGGTGTCCACGTCGAGCACCCGACTCCGAACGAGTGGGTCGTCCCCGCCGGGCCCGTCCGCGGCAAGGATGTCGCGATCGAACCCGACCTCTCGAACGCCGCGCCGTTCCTCGCTGCGGCGATCCTGACGGGAGGGTCGGTGACCGTGCCCGGATGGCCCGCCCACTCGACGCAGCCCGGTGCCCTGCTGGCCGACATCCTGCCCGTCATGGGCGCCCACGTCTCGCGCCGTGCGGGCGCGCTGACCGTCACCTCCGGCGACCGCATCGCGGGCGTCGACCTCGACCTCTCGGCCGCGAGCGAGCTCACCCCGACCCTGTTCGCCCTCGCGGCGTTCGCCGATGCTCCGACGACCTTCCACGGCATCGGGCACATCCGCGGTCACGAGACCGATCGCATCGCCGCTCTCGTCGCGAACCTCCGCGAGCTCGGTGGCGAGGCGGAGGAGCGGGAGGACGGCATCCACATCGTCCCCCGCCCGCTCCACGGCGGCGTCTGGCGCGCACACCACGATCACCGCATCGCGACAGCCGGAGCCGTCATCGGGCTCCGGGTGCCGGGAGTCGTGGTCGACGACATCGGGACGACGGCGAAGACCATGCCCGAATTCCCCCAGCTGTGGGCGGACATGCTCGCGTGAGCTGGCTCAACGACGACGACGATGACGACCTCGATTTCGACGAGGCCGACATCCGGATGCGCCCCAATCCGAAGGCCAACCGGCCTCGCACCAAACGCCGACCCGCTCACGCCGATGCCCGGATCGCCCGCGTCCTCGGCGTCGACCGTGGCCGCTACACGGTGCTCGTCGACGAGGACGGCCCCGACGAGCACCAGATCCTCGCCTCCCGGGCGCGGGAGCTCCGCAAGCAGCCGATCGTCAACGGCGACCGCGCCCGCGTGGTGGGCGACACGTCCGGAGACGACGGCACGCTCGCGCGCATCGTCGGCATCGAAGAGCGATCCTCGCTCCTGCGCCGCAGCGCGGACGACACCGACCACATCGAGCGGATCATCGTCGCCAATGCCGACCAGCTGCTCATCGTGGTCGCCGCCGCCGACCCCGAGCCGCGGCCGCGGCTGGTGGACCGCTATCTGATCGCCGCGTTGGATGCCGGGATGCATCCCATGCTCGTCGTCACCAAGACCGACCTCGCCGATCCGACCGCGTTCCTCGGCCATTTCGAAGGTCTCGACGATCTCGAGGTCTTCACGAGCGGTCGCGACGCGATGCCCGTGGATCTCATCGGCGAACGGCTGTCGGGCCACTCGACGGTCTTCGTCGGCCACTCCGGCGTCGGCAAGTCCACGCTCGTGAACGCCCTGGTCCCGGATGCGCTCCGCGCGATCGGACACGTGAACGAGGTCACCGGACGCGGGCGTCACACCTCGAGCTCGGCGGTCTCGCTGCGATACGCGGGTGAGAACGGCCGCGGATGGGTCATCGACACCCCGGGGGTCCGCTCGTTCGGCCTCGGACACGTCGACCCCGCCAACATCCTCCGCGCCTACACCGATTTGGCCGCCATCGCCGAGGAGTGCCCGCGCGGGTGCACGCACCTGCCCGACGCTCCCGATTGCGCGATCGCCGAGGCGGTGGCGGAGGGACGCCTGGGCGAGCGCGGACCGGCGCGGCTGGATTCCCTGCAACGGCTGCTGGCGACGTTCGCGACCTGATCGCCGCGCCTAAAATGGACGGATGCCGCGACTGACCACCGGATCCCCCGCCCCCGACTTCTCCCTCGTCGACCAGGACGGCCGCACCGTCGCCCTCGCCGACTTCCGCGGGACGCGTCTCATCGCCTTCTTCTACCCCGCCGCGATGACGCCGGGCTGCACGACCGAGGCCTGCGATTTCCGCGACAGCGTCGCGCCGCTACAGGCCGCGGGCTACACGGTGGTCGGGATCTCCCGCGACGAGCCCGCCAAACTCCAGGCCTTCCGCGAGCGCGACGCGCTCCCCTACGACCTGTTGAGCGACCCCGACCATGCCGTGCACGAGGCGTACGGGGCCTGGGGCGAGAAGATGAACTACGGCAAGGTCGTCGAGGGCGTCATCCGCTCGACCTTCGTCATCGACGAGGACGGCTCCGTCGCGCACGCGCTGTACAACGTCAAGGCGACCGGGCACGTCGCCCGCGTCCGCAGTCTGCTCAGCGTGTGATCAGACCTCGTCGACGGGGGTGTCGCGGGCCCTCCGGCCCGCCGCTCGTGCGGCGGCGATGAGGACGACGAGTCCGACGATGGCGGGGACGGCGATCGTCGCGGCGAGACGCGTGTCGGCTCCCTCACCCGTGAGGGTGCCGAGGGCGATCGACAACACGAGGAGTTGAGCAACGACGCCGCCGGATCGCCCCCAGGAACCATCGCGCCAGACAGCGACGGCGAACGCCCCGAGGGCCGCCGCGCCGACCGCGGTGAGGACCAGGAGGGCGATCGAACTGCCCACGCTCCCGCTGTCGCCTCGAAGGAGGGCCACGAGCTCCCAGACCACGAGGATCAGGATGCCGAGTGCCTCGAGCGCGAGCCAGCCGGCCGCGATCCTCTCGATGCGAGTGGTCCGCACGATGACTGCTCCTCCTGGCCGCCGGGGCACGGCGAGGCGCCGAAATACTCCGTTAACCCTTGATTCACATGCCCGAGCATGGGAATATTGACGGGCAAGTGTGCTCCCACAGCGGCGTGGGGCGAGCATCTGCTCGCACACCACCCAGGTTAGTCGACGTCGCCCGGCGTCGCATCCCGACTTCCGATCCCCCTTAGGAGCACCGCTATGGATTGGCGCGACAAAGCCGCCTGCCTGACCGTCGACCCCGAACTGTTCTTCCCCGTGGGGAACACCGGGCCCGCCGTCGACCAGATCGAGAAGGCGAAGTCCGTCTGCGCCCGGTGCACCGTCACCGAACTCTGCCTGCAGTACGCCCTCGAGACCGGTCAGGACTCGGGCGTCTGGGGCGGCCTCTCCGAAGACGAGCGCCGCGCTCTCAAGCGTCGCGCCGCCCGCGCCCGCCGCGCGTCCTGACGAGCCCGCGCGCGGGCCTCAGGCCCGCGCGCGCTCGATGTACCGCATCGGGATCTCGATCGTCACCTCGGTGCCACTGCCCATGAGGGTGTGCCAGTCGATCGTGCCGCTCAGTTCACCCTGGATGAGCGTGCGTACGATCTGCGTCCCGAGACCACGGCCCACCTGGCCTTCCGGCAGGCCGACGCCCGTATCACGCACGCGCACCAGCAGCTGGTCCGTGTCGCGCTCGGCGATGATCTCGACCTCGCCCTCCTTGTCGGCCAGCCCGTGCTCGACGGCATTCGTCACCAGTTCGGTGAGGGCGAGAGCGAGCGGCGTGGCGTATTCGCTCGGCAGCGTCCCGAACGTCCCGGTCTTGACCGTCCGTGCGCGCGTGTTGGGCGCAGCCGCGACCTCTGCCACGAGCTTGAGCACCCGCTCGAACACGTCGTCGAAGTCGACGCTCTGCATGAGGCCCTCCGACAGCGTGTCGTGCACGACGGCGATCGCACTGACGCGACGCATGGCCTGAGTGAGAGCGTCCCGCCCCTCGTCCGAGTGCGTACGACGTGCCTGGATGCGCAAGAGCGACGCGACCGTCTGCAGATTGTTCTTGACGCGGTGGTGGATCTCGCGGATCGTCGCGTCCTTCGTGATGAGCTCCTGCTCCTGGTGGCGGATCTCACTGACGTCGCGGCAGAGGACGATCGCGCCGATCCGCGTGCCGTTCTCGCGGAGCGGGATCGTCCGGAGCGAGACGGTCACGCCCCGTGCCTCGACGTCCGCACGCCAGGGCGCGCGACCGGCCATGACGATCGGAAGCGACTCGTCGAACTGACGGGATGCCGGCATGATCGTCGTCGCGACCTGCATGAGCGATTCGCCCTCGAGTTCGTCGTCGAATCCCAGCCGGTTGAACGCCGAGAGCGCATTCGGGCTCGCGAAGGTCGTGATGCCGTCGACGTCGAGACGGATGAGGCCGTCCGACGCACGCGGGGCGCCGCGGCGTGGCGACGTCGGCGCCGTGAGGTCGGGGAAGTCCGCTGAGGCGATCATGCCGAAGAGGTCGTCGGCGCAGTCGTTGAAGGTGATCTGCTGACGAGAGGGCGTCCGCGCCTCCCCCAGGTTCGTGTGCCGGGTGAGCACACCGATCACCCGGGTTTCGCGACCCTCTGCCGCGCGTTCGCGGACGATGGGGACCGCGCGCACGCGCGTGGGCGTCTCCTCGAACCAGTCCGGCGAGGCTGAATCGACCATCCGGACCTGGGTGAAGGCGTCCTTGACCTGCGTGCGCCACTGCGGACGCACGACATCACCCACGATGTCGCGGTAGAAGAGCGTCGCCGCACCGCTCGGGCGCGTGTGGGCGACCGCGATGAACGAGTCGTCCGGAGTCGGCACCCAGACGACGATGTCGGCGAAGGCGAGGTCGGCGAGCAGCTGCCCGTCGCCGGCGAGACGGTGGAGCCATTCGACGTCCTCCGCGGTGGAACGGCCTTGGGCGTAGACGAGGTCGCTGAGGGTGGACACGCCTCCACCCTAGATCCTCCGTCCCACCGCTCCCGTGCGAGCGCTCGGGCGAGCGGTCGGGCGAGCGGTCACGCGCTCCGCGCGAGGCGCCGCAGGGCATGACGCGTCGCGGTCGTCTCCGCTGCCGGCCGCGGCGCGAAGGACTCGGCGACGAGGCGTCGCACCGCGGTCGGCACCGCCGAGCGCGGTGCGACGTGGGCGATGGGACGAGCCGCGAGCATTGCGGCATCCGTCCCCCGGGCATCCCACGGCACGAAGGCGACATCCGTCACGCCCGTGTAACGCTCGAGCGTGCGGCGCACCTGTCCTCGCGCGTCGACGCCGAGGGCGGCGGCCCGGACCTTGTTCACCACGACCCGGACCGGGGTTGCGCCGGCGGCGGAGCGGAGATCGGGCCATGCCCGCACGAAGCGCGAGACCCCGACCGGATCCGCGGCGACCACGGCGAGGACCACGTCGGCCGACTCCAGCGATGCCAGGGTCGCGGCGTTGCGGCGAGGACCGTCGACGAGGTCGCTCACGATCTCCTCATCGCGTTCGAGCGGAGCGGCGGTGTCGACGACGGTGTCGTCGACCCAGGACCGACACGCGTCGAGGGCGGCCGCAACGCGGCTGTGCGAGAGCTCGGGCCAGCGACCGGGGCGGTTGAGCCCCGTCAGGACGTCGACATCTCCCAGCGACGACGCGATCCGACTGAGTTCCGCGGTCGTCAGCGAGCCGCGCTCGGCTTGTCGGCACGCGGCCGCGAACCCCGGCCCCTCGTCGGCCAGCCCGGTGGCCAGCGCCAGAGACGGCGCGTGCGAATCCGCGTCGACGAGCGCGACACGATGCGCCGGGGCCGACAGTGCGCACGCCACCTCGACGGCGAGGGTCGTCCGACCCGGTGCGCCCGGCGCTCCCCAGACGGTGATGACCCGACCGCGCGTCGGTTCGGCGGGCGGGCGGGGAACCGGAGCAGCGAGGAGCTCGGCCGCGGGAGTTCCGGCATCGTGGGCGGTGAGCCCCAGCGAGGCCGCGAGGCGACCGTCGGCCGGGCGGGAGGAGACCGGCACGATCCGGACGGACATGCGATCGCATGCCGCGACGAGGGGGGCCGTCAGCGCGGCAGCGCGCCCGTCGACGATGAGCACATCGGCACGCGAGAGCTCCGCGAGCAATTCCGCAGCCTCGGGAGTCGAGAGGGCGTCCATGGCGGCCGCGGCCGGAGCGGATGCCGCCACCACCGCTCGGACCTCGGCGCCTTCATCGCGTACGCGCCGCGCGACGTCCTCACCCGCCCGGCCGTCGACCGCGACGACGACTCTCATCGCGAATCCCCCGCGACGGGCACGACCGACAGGCTCGAGTCATCGGACAGGGCGGCCAGCATGGCCGGCACGTCCGCCCGCGGAATGACGATCTCCAGCGAGACGTCCTCTCCCGAGACGACCCCGTCGTCACGGGAGACGGTGACCACCGTCGCCGAGGGCACGAGGATGCGCGGCTTCCCGAGCTCCTCGCCGTCCCCCGTCGGCGCCGCCCACACCTCGACGACGGAGCCGGCGGCCACCGCGGCGGACACGTCGCCCGCCGTGCGGATCACGACGCTCGTCGTGGTCCCGGCATCCGCATCGCCCATCGCTTCTCGCGGCACGAGCTCACCCTCGAAGATCGTGCGTGTGGCGACCGCGCCGGGCACGAGCGAGGCGGGCGACACGTACGTCTCGCCTGCCTGCCCGAGCGCGACGTCCACGACGCGGAGATCCTCTGCCGTCACGGTCTGACCCGGGACGATGGTCCTCGCCGCGGCGAACACGGGCGCCGTCTGCCGGGCCGATGCGACGACGAGCCAGACCCCCGCGACGGAGGCGATGATGAGCGCGATGCCGAGAAGGAATCGGGCATCCGCCCAGAACGCGCGTGGGGCCGGTCTCACGGTGTCGGGAGTGGTCATGACGCCCATGGTGACGGAGGGGTATCAGACGAGGCGGCGATTATCCACAAGCCGCCGACGCTCGGGAGACGCCCGGCCGCCGGGCCCATAATGGCCTCATGCCCGATCGACTTCCCGTGCGTATGCTCACGCCTGCCCAGGTTGCGGAGATGCTGCAGCTCGAGGTGGATGAGGTCGTCGCGCTCGTCCTGGACGGCAGGCTCCGCGGGGCTCGGGTCGGCTCTCCCGCCTCCTGGCGCGTGGAGGAAGCCAGTGTGGAGGACTACCTCGACGACCAGGCCGAGGACGCCCGTCTGCACGCACTCTGGCGCGAATCCAACGCCGCGAGCTTCCCCGAGCTGTGGGGTCGCGGCCGCCGCGGCGGCGAATAGAGCGCGGGACCGGCTCTTTCGATCACGCGAGGGCGACGGGGGCGTCCAAGCGGATTCCCGCCAGAGCCCCGAAGGGCACGAGCCGGTGACCGGCCACGAGGTCGACGCGCCGCGGTGCCCCGCGATCGTGCAGGGCGAGGTCGAGATGATCGGATGCGGCACGGTCGACCGTTCCGCTGTACTCGCGGCCATCCGTGGTCACAAGGGTCACCGGCACCCGCCGTCGCGCGAGGTCCCGCAGGACGAACCCGAGGGTCATGCGCTCGCGGATCCGACTGAGCGAGCCGCCCCGAGCGCTTCGCAGGACGTCGGCGTGCGTCGCTCCCAGCGCGATCACCGCAGCGAGCGGAACGATGAGCACTCCGCGGGATGGACCGTCGTCGAGCGCGAACCAGTCCGGTCCCGCCCCGACCGGTCGGCCCGTCGCCGACGCACCCCCGCGCATGTCGACGAGCACATCGCCCTCGACTGAGGCGGACAGCGCGCTCAGCCGTTCGAACAGCGACAGCCGCGCCACCCGGAGGCGCTCGGCCTCGCTGTCGAGCGCGGCTCGCTCGGCCTCCCATTCGGAGTCGAGTTGGTCCTCGAGGTCCTCGAAGAATCGGTCCCAGCGCACCCACGCGACAGTAGAGGACGGAGACGTCGGGCCGCCGCCTTTGTCCACAGGTTGGAGTATTCTCATCCAGCGTCGCTCCCGCGTGTGTTGTACTCGTGCCGTTCACACGCCCCGCAGACACCTGTCGCCCGAGAGGAATCGACATGGCCCTCGCCGCCACCGAAGACATCCGCATCCCGCGGTCCGGAAGCTCCCTCGAGGTCGCGGAGTATTTCGCACCGCAACGCACATCGTCGAGCGAGCTCCCCGACCCGCTACCGCTGGTGAAGAACCTGACGATCGGCGTCCTGGAGGTGCTCGCCGGCGTCCGCGACGTGGACCAGCTCGCACGATGGCTCGGCGAGGATGCGTACCGCGCTCTCGTCACCCGCGCGAACCTGTCCGCGCGGGCGCGAAGTGCCCGCGGTGTCGCCGCTGTTCGACCCGCGCATCAGATCCTGACCGAGCGCACGTGCGAACCGTCGGACGGTGCGCTCGAGGCGGTCGTGGTCGTCAGCGGTCCCGTGCGGACGCGCGCCATCGCGATGCGCCTCGAGGGGTGGGACGGCCGCTGGCGCGCGACGTCCCTCGCGCTCCTGTGAGGCGCGCTACTGGCGGTACGACGAGAGGAAGTTCCCGAGGCGCTCGATCGCCTCGGTGAGCACGCGGGCCTCCGGCAACGTGACGATCCGGAAGTGATCGGGTGTCGGCCAGTTGAACCCGGTCCCCTGGACCAGGAGCACGTGCTCTGCGACGAGGAAGTCGTAGACGAACTTGGCGTCGTCGTGGATCTCGTGCACCTCGGGGTCGAGGCGGGGGAAGGCGTAGAGGGCGCCCTGCGGCTTGACGCAGGTGACGCCGGGGATGGCGGTCAGACCCTCCCAGGCCGCGTCGCGCTGCTCGTGCAGGCGGCCTGTCGGGGCGATGAGCGCGTCGATCGACTGGACTCCCGAGAGGGCGGCCTGCACGGCGAACTGGGCCGGGACATTGGGGCACAACCGGGTGGACGCGAGGAGTTGGATGCCCTCGAGGAAACCGGCTGCGTGCTTCTTCGGCCCGGTGATGACCATCCATCCGGACCGGTACCCGGCGACGCGGTAGGTCTTCGACAGTCCGTTGTAGGTCAGGCACAGCAGATCGGGCGCGAGGGTGGCGAGCGGGATGTGCGTCGCGCCGTCGAAGAGGATCCGATCGTAGATCTCGTCGGACAGCAGCAGGAGATCGTTCTCGCGGGCGATCTCGACGATCCCCCGGAGCACCTCGCGGGTGTAGACGGCGCCGGTGGGATTGTTCGGGTTGATGACGACGATCGCCTTCGTGCGAGGGGTCACCTTCGCGCGGATGTCGTCGAGGTCGGGCTGCCAGCCGTTCTCACCGTCGGCGACGTAGTGCACCGGAGTTCCGCCGGCGAGGCTCGTCATCGCCGTCCACAGCGGGTAGTCGGGTGCCGGGATGAGGACCTCGTCGCCCTCGTCGAGCAGGGCCTGCATCGTCATGGTGATGAGCTCGGACACCCCGTTGCCGAGGTACACGTCGTCGGGGTCGAACTTGGGGAAACCCGGCTCCTCCTCGTACCGCGAGACGACGGCACGACGCGCGGACATGATGCCGCGCGAATCCGAGTAGCCGTGCGCCTGCGGGACGGCCTCGATCATGTCGCGCACGATCTGGAACGGCGCCTCGAACCCGAAGATCGCCGGATTCCCGGTGTTCAGCTTGAGGATCGTGTGACCCTCGTCCTGCAGCCGGTCGGCCTCGACCAGGGCGGCACCGCGGATCTCGTACAGGACGTCCTTGAGCTTGGATGACTGATCGAGGGTACGCGGGGTCATCGGTTCAGGATAGCGAAGGCCGACGGGGCCAATGACGGGTCCGTGGACCGCCCGGCGCCCGTCGGCCCGCCCTCACTTCTTCTTGCCGGCAGCCCGGCGCTGCGCACGGTTGCCCGTGTCGGCGGGCTCGGATTCGGCATCCACCTGTTGACCGAACGCACCGCGGGGCGCCTCGGCGGGCGCCTCCTGCTCCGCCTCGCGCTGTCGCGCCTTATTCGTCGCCGCCTGCTGCACCTGACCGCGCTCGTTGCGCACCTCGACCTCGCCGGCGTCGTTCGGCGCGGTGTACTGCAGCTTCTGAGCATCGATGTCGGGAGAGTCCAGACCCTTGGCCTCGATGTCACCGCCCTCGGTCTGCCTCACCTCGACCTCGAGGTTGAAGAGGAAGCCGACCGACTCCTCTTTGATCTGGGCCATCATCGACTGGAACATCTGATAGCCCTCGCGCTGGTACTCGATGAGCGGGTCGCGCTGAGCCATGGCGCGAAGGCCGATGCCGTCCTTGAGGTAGTCCATCTCGTAGAGGTGGTCGCGCCAGCGGCGGTCGAGCACCTGCAGCACGACGCGGCGCTCGAGCTCGCGCATGGCCGGCTCGCCGAGCGTCTCCTCACGGGAGCGGTAGGCGATCTTCGCGTCCGAGAGCAGCTCGCGCTTGAGCAGCTCCGGGGTCACCTTGCCCTTGCTGCCGCTCTCGGCGACGACCTCGTCGATCGTCACGCCCACGGGGTAGAGCGTCTTCAGCTCGGTCCACATGGCGTCGAAGTCCCAGCTCTCGTTGTGCCCCGAGCCGGTGTGCTCGTCGATGATCGCCGCGATGGCGTCCTCGATGAAGTGCTCGACGCGCGACGAGAGGTCGTCGCCTTCGAGCATCTGGCGGCGGTCGGCGTAGATCGCCTCGCGCTGGCGGTTGAGGACGTCGTCGTACTTGAGGACGTTCTTGCGGATCTCGGCGTTGCGGGCTTCGACCTGCGACTGAGCGCTCTTGATGGCCCGCGAGACCATCGTCGACTCGATCGCCACGTCGTCGGGGAAGTTCGTGCGGGCGAGGATGGCCTCGGCGGCGCCCGACTGGAACAACCGCATGAGGTCGTCGGTCAGCGACAGGTAGAAGCGACTCTCACCGGGATCCCCCTGACGACCCGAGCGACCGCGCAGCTGGTTGTCGATGCGTCGCGACTCGTGCCGTTCGGTGCCCAGGACGTAGAGACCGCCCGCCTCGACGACGCGATCGGCCTCCTCCTGGACCTTCTCCTTGACGCCGGCGTAGACCTCTTCCCACGCGGCTTCGTACTCCTCCGGGGTCTCGACCGGGTCCAGCCCCTTGGCCTTCATCTCCGAGACGGCGAGGAACTCGGCGTTTCCACCGAGCATGATGTCGGTTCCGCGGCCGGCCATGTTGGTGGCGACGGTGACCGCACCGTAGCGTCCGGCGCGGGCGACGATCTCGGCCTCGCGCGCGTGGTTCTTCGCGTTGAGGACCTCGT
>ENA-UOWJ01000562-UOWJ01000562.1-bioreactor-metagenome-genome-assembly--contig:-NODE-562-length-14334-cov-58.101688_pt1 | contig 14334 bp, 8 predicted proteins | sample MGYA00238156_ERZ761611 | MGnify/ENA primary metagenome ERZ761611 (study PRJEB28900, sample SAMN06268034) | bioreactor metagenome | isolation source: Joint BioEnergy Institute, California, USA | place...
GTCCGGAAGACCATTCATTACACCCTTCAATCGATCATAAAGTTGATCCAACACTGCTTCTTCATTGTATGCTGGGACGAGTATGGTTAGTTTTTTCACAGCTTGAAGCCTCCTTTTTCCAAGTCCATTATTACAATTAAACTACAAATCATAACCCTTCCGAATGCTTACTTGGGTTTTTTCTAAATACTATAAGAAGTATAGAAATAACCAAACTTGTTAATGAAATTATACAACCTAGTAAAAAGCCCTTTGGTAAGTAACTTAATGTAACGTTATGTTCACCTTTATCAATATCTAAGCCAATGAATCCACCCAACTTAGTTATTTTTGTTTCTTTACCATCTACCTTCGCACTCCACCCTTCATCATAAGGTATAGAGAAGAAAAGTGTGCCCATTTTATCAGTTTTAATCTTTCCTGCTAAAGATATATCGTTATATTTCTTCAAATTAAACGCCGTTTCCTTTATTTCGCTAATCCTTTTTTCAAAAGATGGTATATCTAAAGTGTAAAAATAATGTTGAACTAGATTTGTTTCCGTAACAGAAAACTCAATTTTTATAGCAACCTCTTCATTTGAAAATCCACCTAAGTCCAAAACTCTGTCATTATGAAATGTTGGATATATTCCAAGAGACTTTCCATTTACATAAATTGAAGTTTCCCCGTAACCCGGATATCCTTTTCCTGCATTTAACAATGTATATAATTGTTTATCCCCTTGAATGTTAAAAATCATTTCAATAGAAGCTTCCTGATCGGGATTCCCTTTTTTCACATGGATCACTGTACCATTTTCTGTAACAACTAGGTTATTATATTTCACTTGTACTGGTTTAATCTCTGTAAAGTAGCTAGCTTCTCCACCAAGAAATTTATTTTGATTTTCAAATGGATTATCATCATAATTACTAAACTCAACTTGAGACTTTTCCATCATAAAACCAATTGGTAAATAATTTTGATTTTCATATAATTTCGTTTCTCCAGTGCTTTTTATCAATTTAAATCCGTGTATATTTATTGGCTCACTAGTAACTACATACTTAAATCCAAGTAATGCATCCGATGTTAATATACCATTGCTTTGGGCAAGCGATCGAGCTCCAAGAGTTGTACTATACCCTAATTTATTCATAAAATCATGCAATTCACCATTTGCTAATGTATTAAAAATGTCCATTCCTTTATAGTTAAAACGTAGCCCATCATTTAATGTTAATTTAATCAACGAATTGACTCTATAAAACCCTTTATCTTCTTTAACAAGGCTATTGATTACATCATCATATCCAGTAACCTGAACATTATATTGATTCCTTGAATAGTTATACTCAGTATAACTATTCAAGGTTTTTATATGATTATAAGTATTCATGCTCAAATCAAAAAGCACAAAAAAAATTAATATTATATTTACAACCTTTCGGTACCCAACAAAAACTTTTGCATAAAGAATTGTTGTAAAAATAACAATCAAAATGATATTAAATAAAGCAGCTTTTAAAGACAATAAATCAGGAACAAGTTCAGGCAACAACACCAAAATAATAATTTCAGTAATTGCCACTTTAATCAAATTAGATAATTGTCCTTCATCAAAAGTATTTAAAGCTCTACAGGCCAGAAAAACAAGCAGGAACGATACAAGAAACGCAAATCGTTGTTGAAAACCGGATGGTTCTTGAAAAACATGCCAAATCATATTTAAACCATGCACTTGTAAACTGATTATCAAAAATAACATAAAAAAGAAATACAAAAATTTTTCCTTTAATTGTATCTTTTTATTTAGGAAAAATAATGGGAAAAGTAGTAATGTTAATATCCCTGTATAAACATTTGGTTTAAACAATAAGTTTTCACTACTATTAAAGAATTTAGCAAACAGCTCTGTAAACCTAATATCTATGTTAAAAAAAGTATTCCATTTAAATGGTTGGTAATCGTTAGATCCTAATTGAAAGAAAGTTGGTAGAGTAATAAAGGCAGAAATTCCTGCGGCCAATGCGGCACACAGCATAAATACAAAAAAGTCCTTTATAAAAGTTTTTAAATTAAATCGATTGACAAGCAACCACCTTATAGAGAAATATAGAAATGTAAATATCCCCACCATATAAGCAGTATAAAAATTTGAAATAAAAAGTATAGAAAGGCTGATAATTAATAGTTTGTATTTTTTCTGTAATAGGCCTTCTACTCCAAGAAGAACCAACGGCAATAGATATACTGCATCTTGCCACATTATATTAAAGAAATAACCAACAGCAAAACTACATAGAGCGTACATTGTCGAAAATAAAATTGTATTCATCATGTTTGACCTATGTGTTTTTGTCAAATAGAGGGACATCATCAGTCCAGATAAGCCTATTTTAATTAATGTCATAAAAATAAATGCTTCAGGTAAATTATCACGGTCAAAAAAAAGAATTACTAACGAAATTGGACTTGACAAATAATATGCAAACGTACCCCAAAAATTTAATCCCAGACCAGATTCCCATGTATATAGAAGACTTCCGTTACCTTTTAACACATCATATAAATGATTGTAGAATTGAATATACTGTGCGAATTGGTCAGTCATTAGCATTGAATGACTTCCAAAAGGATACACATGATAAACTACAAAGACCAAACCCATTATCAGTAAAGGAGTAAGAAATGCAATAGTATAAAGCAGATAATTCTTGACTTGTTTATTAAACATGTTTTACCTCGAACCCTTCAAAATTAAATCTCTTCTTAAATTAAAGTTCTTCAACAAAAACTCAGGCATTAAGTGTCATTTTCGTTTATAATTACACTGTTTTTACAACAATTGGAACCCCTGAACAACCCAGATATGAAGAATTCTAATAATGTTCAGGAATGGTATTACTGCATAAATATATAAGGCAAACCTATTATTTGGAATTATATTTTCTTTAGTAATTAAATTTAAAACAATTAATGCAAGAATTACTGAACAGACAGTTAATACACGATTTCCTGATGCATAAATTGTAGGTGAAAAAAAGATTATGACTAAAGTACTAATTGCTGCTAAATAACTAAATAACACAAAAAATTTATGATTTGTATTTTTAATACTAACTATCAATAATAATAATGCCCATATTATCCAAAATAAATAAGGAAGAACGCTTTTTATCATATCTTGTATTGTCCCTGTTTTATTGATAACAATATTTGCTATTGATTGAAAGTCATAAACGTAATTTTGTCCGATACCCAGAAGGTTTACTCCTGTGATACTTAATACTAAAAGAACAAAAAATTTAAAATACCAAGACTGATTGATTGTTTCTTTTTTAATACAGGATATGATAGTGATAATTGATAATAAAAAAACTAATGCTTTCATTTCTATGAAGAGCTTTTCAAATAGCCAAATCATCCCTAGAAAAATTTTGGCCAATACACTCATCTCATCGAATTGAGGATACCAATGATCAACCTCTATTTGCCACCTAACTCCATTTCCTGGTGCAAGTATCAAAATAAAAGTCCCAACAATTATGGTTCCAGTTAACAGTAACATTTTTTTATCTATTTTAATTTTGTTATAGATTAAACTACCGAGTGCTAAAATAGAAAAAGTTGAAATACAAAGAGCCACTTGCTCTTGACTAATCGAGGCTAAGATTCCGAATAAAAAATAAAATGGATACATTCTTACATTTGGAGTTTCATTTCTCAGAATGATATCAGCATAAGGAATCATGCTTATTAATCCAAAAGCAATTGGCCATGAATAGTTAAAAGTTCCCGTAATCCAAAAAAAACCATTACTAAGAATAGATGGACTAAAAAAGCCTAAAGTAACCAAAGCAAGCAATACATCTTTAAATTCAACTTTTCTTTTGAGTATCCTAACCAAACCATACGATAGCAGAATAATAATCAACGGATTAATTATTCTCCATAACCATACCAGTTCATCGAGCATCGTATATAAAAGAAACTCAGGGAAAACACGACCTGTCCATCCTTGATAACGACTAATAATATATTCAATTAATCCATATTGCGAGGAGACTTCGGAAAACCAAAAATCATCACTTGCTAATTCAACTAAGAAATGAATAAAATAAAGCACTAAAATTAACACGGTATAGTTAATGGCACTTGGGTACTTTGTCTTTATTTTACCTATGTAACTAGACATATCTCTACCTGATCCCTCCTAGATAAGTCATTATATTTCACCAATTCCTTCGATTACCTATTAGCAGAAATTTTTACCTTTTTATTTTTTAATTTTAAATCATAATATGCAACTGGTCCAAAATAAAGAATACTGAAAATAGATCCTTTGATAATCAAGCTCATGATAACTGAATGAATGGTAAAAATGGTGAACAGATATTTTAACAGTAAAACGACAATAAGCATGTAAAAGGTATAGACAATTAATATTTTTGGTATTCTCCATTTAATAAAGCGCTCAGATTTAAAATAAATAATCGCGGTATAAATGAAGTAACTGGCAAAAGTTACCCATGCTGATGCAACATACCCAAATTTCCCTACAAAAATAAAGTTTAGAATTACATTTACGATAGCCGTTTTGGTTATTGCAATGACCATAGTCATAGTTGATTCCATCAGTTCCATGCCTTTATGACCGAGAATCGAGGCATTCCAAAGAACAAAGCCCATAACTAACGGCAACATTATCTTATATCCATCAATATATTGAGGGTCTAGTGCTATTTTAACAAGTTCATAAGCTATTAATGCTGTTCCACCAATAATACCAATCCCAATAATACCATAGATTCTTGTCATATTTTCAAGTGTTGGTACAATTTTATCCTTTTCATTTAGTGCCCAAAGTTTCATTATTAGCGGGAAAGCAGCTAATGTAATGGGCGCACTGATTAGTCCTGAAATTCCATTGATTAATTGGAAATTGGCTGTATATAATCCAACCTCAAAAGAATCCCGATAAATTTCGATAACAAACCGACTGCCAAGACTAATAAATTGTGAACAAAAAAACCAAATTGCCATTGGGATACCAAATTTCAAAAACTTTATAAAGGTCTCTTTACCCTTAGATAAGTCAGCTACATCTGTCTTCAAGTCTGTAAACAATAGTTTTTGAATCGGCTTCATCATAAGCAATAAAAAGAACAGATTTGAAATAGACTCAGCCCAGATTAATGCTAAAATATTCTTTTCAATAGAAACAACAATGAGCAGAGCTATTACCAACCTAATAGCAGGTCTGCCAATTTCTAAGATACGGTATAATTTTGTATTTAAACTGGCAGGAATCATAGGTAACAGGAGCGAGTAAAATGAATTTAAAACTATGTTTACAATTGCTGTAAATACCAACATTGTATTTTCAGGCACAAAAATAGCTGTATATCCCAATGAAATTATAGACGCAATAATGATTAAATACGTTTGTACTTTGATCGAAGTTTTAATTGCATAATTATACAGATGAAGTTCCTTCCGCTCAAAGTAATCTGAATAAAATCTTCCGACAGGCTGTCCGATCCATTCTGTTAAAACAGAAATGGCTGTTAATGTAACTGACAAAACTAACCCATACAATCCATATTCTTCAGGTGAAAAAATTCTTGTAAATATATACGACCATAAGAAAGAAATTAAAATCGGAATAATTTTAGCCGGTAAATAGGATAGAATGTCAATAATAAATTTTTTCTGAGAAGAATAATCTACTTTATCCAATCTATATTCTCCTTACGCTGTTAGTCTCTTTTAAAGCCTTAAAAATGAATCTTAATTAAATAGTCCCTCAAGTGTCTTTTCAAAAAGGTTGACGGAATTTTCCCAAGATAACTTTTTAATATCCGTATTTCCCTTAGTTGCCATCTTAATACGTAATTCATTATCGTTAAAAAGTCTTTCTATATTATTCACTAATGCATCAACATCTTTTACTGGTGAAATCAAAGCATTTTTATTATTTTCTGCATATTCAAAAACTCCCTGATAAGCAGTCGATACTAAGGCACAGCCACAGGCCATACTCTCTGCTCCCGTTAGTCCAAACCCTTCAATAACACTTGGAGTTAAATAAATTGCTGAATGGTTATAAATGGTTCTTAATTGTGATTGTGTGGCCTTTGTTGTGTATTCAATCCAATCAGGCAATTCCTCAGGACGATCCGGGACACCAAATAGCCTTACTTCAACATTTGGATATAGCTCTTTAATTCGGTTAATCGCTTCTAATCCATATTTTGTACCCTTATGCACTTCTTTTCTATACATCATTGATATGGAATAAGGATTTCTTTCGGTTATCGGAATATCAATACCATAAATGGTAAGGTCGATGCCATTCGGTATATATACACTTTCCGAATGACTATGTTTGTCGACAATTTCTTTTAGCCACTTTGCTATCACAATATTTTTCATGTTTAACCCATAGGTTTCATATACTTCTTCGTCCGTATATCCCCAATTCTCAAAGTCCTGGATAAAATATACCTTTTTCCCTTTTTTGGATGAAAGTTGATGGACATCATGAACAGTTAGAATTGCTGTTGCAATAACTATATCAGCATCCGGCACTTCATGATCAAGTATTCCATTTGCATATATTTTTTTACCTTTTTATTAAGAAGAAACCACCTTGGATTTGTCTTAACCGCATAGTAACTTAATATCCTTCTTAAAAACTCTGGGAAATGATACCCTGTATATAACTGTTTACAGTCAAAGACAATTCCAACCTCATGGCCCTTTTCAACCAATCTGTTTGCATATTCAAAAACGATTTTATAACCCCCGATTGGAATTTTACTCGGTCCCGGTAAACAAAAGTTTATTTTCATATTTTTGCATCGCTCCTATTCTTAAAAAGGAATATCTTTCTTAATCTCATTTAATTTATTTATTTATGATTTCATGTTCATTTCTTCTTCATCATAATAAAACTAAAAACAATTTTTCTTAATTTGATTCCTCTACCCTTTAGTTACTATATAATTTTTTTCGTTATAATTCAATTCTACTCTTATAAAAATGGTACTTTTAATTTTCCTTTCTTTCGGAGTGAAAATAAGAAAATATTTCTGTGACGTGCTTGTTCGCGTAAAGTGCACACAGTCCTTTAATTCAATATACTTTTCAATGTGGGGATACGATAATGTTCCTATCGAGTATGAAATTTTTGGTTTTAGTCACAACATACTAAGAGTAACAGACATCACTCAGCAACCAAAAAAACACAGGAAAATAAAAAGGCAAGTGGAGAAAAACGAAAAATTTTCTCCACTTGCCTCGTTTTTAGAGATTATTGGTTAGTTCTTTGTTAATTCATATTCAAACAGAGAATCTTACTTCATTTAGTTACTGTAAACCTAAACTATGCTTCTTCCAATATTTAGGTTGGCTCTCATTACTCTGTTGAATAGATGTTTCTTCTAACCCATTAGTTAAGTTTAATATAGTCACCAGATACCCAACCGGTTTGTCCACTTACACTTATCTTATACCAACCACCATTTTTACCTAGTATAGATACTGCTGTGTTATAAGGCAAAGCACCGATAATCGGTCCATTTGGATAATTTCTAAAGTTTAGTGTAGTTGCTGTGACCTTCCCAGCTCCGCTTGAAACAGGTAAAACAGCGTATTGACTTTCTCCAGTTGGTTTCGGACTTGCAGCAGGCTGATTGTTATAAACCGGAACATCAAAGACGAGAGTATAGTTATCTAGCAAACTATAAATTTGTTGTATCCGAGTTGTCTGTGCTGTAGCCCATTGAACATGAGTAGCATATTGATGAGTTCCCGGGTTTGCAGGATTCCAGCGCATTTTATAAAGTGTATTTTGCCCTGTATTTATATAACCCCTTCCAATAAGGGCTGCTCCGCCTTTAATTGCGGCTTCTGGTGAAAACCAGCCACGATCGAATGCATATTTTGCTCCACCTTGCAATGGATTATTATCAGTAGCACCATAACCATACATATTATAAACTGTATATTTAGCTTTATCAGCACTGACAACATTTCCATTTGCATCGACCGGTACACCTTTTGCTAAAGTTGAGGTTCCATTACTAGTCTCGTGTAAGGCATGAGCAATTAAATATACTTCATTTATGCCACTTTCTTTTCCTGCATCAATAAAGGCTTGTGCTTTTCCATCTAGACTGCCTTTTCCACTAAGGACTCTCTGGTTAATTTCATTGACGTCCAAACCTGCTGATTGAGATAAGTCAAGAAATTGATAAAAGTCAGTGGAACCTAGACTGAAGTTGTTCGGATTCATATAGTATTGAACAAGTTCACGGCTAGCAGTAAACAATCCTGCCCCATCCACTTTAGGTGAACTATTTGCTTGAATGGTAAGTACATCATTAAAATCACGGTTATAGTTTGTATATTTAACCGATATGGTTGATCCAGTATATGGTTGAATTGAAAACTCAAACTTACTATTATTTGTCAACTCTAAATACTGAACCTCAATAACGTGAACATCTTTTTCGTTCGCTTTTGATGTGTTTTTATTTTTGATCGTTACTTTGGCTGTATCTTCCACATTATTACCGGCCGTCCAACGGTCAATTACTACTTCTCCGTCAACCAACACTCTAATACCATCATCAGAATTGGTTTTAATTTTATAGGTCCCTTCACTAAGATGCTTCAATGTTACAAATCTAGCAGAAAAATTATCCGCATTCACATTTGCTAAAGGAGCGTTCAAACCGTAGTTTTGATAAAGGTTGCCATTACTTTCACTGGACACTACGGTTTTATTTACCGGATATCCACTTAAATTTATATTGTTATAATAGTAAGCCACCCAATTGCCTACAGGAACAATATTGGATGCAATAAAAGCATTGTTTCCTTGTTCCATATACTGGGTTTCCACATTATTATAACCCGATATTTGACCTAAAAATGCTGTATCAATTTGCCCGGCAGAAGCTGACCATCGATCAATTTTTCTTTCACCATTAAGTAATAACCGAACACCATCATCTGCATAGGTGACACCAAAGTACTCATTTCCATCGTAATAACCTGATTGGTCAAACAGTGCCGTAAAGTTATCAGCAGGTATACCTTGTGCCGGACTGTTGGTTCCCCAATTATAGAAAACGTCTCTCGTTTTTTCATAATAGTTAAATTCAATTGGTTCTAGACTGAATTGAACTTTTGCTAAACCAGTAGCTTCATAATACTCCAATTTCACTGAGTGTACACCTTGTGATAGATTTACATACTGATATGGATGGTATCCTGCGCTCGGTATCCACGAATCAATATAAAGCTGATTATCAATGTATACTCTGACACCATCATCTGCACTTATATTCAGCTTATAAATACCATTTTCTGTAATGTTTATATTTCTTTGGAAGCGTACAGAAAAATTATCATTTGGTACTCCCCATATTGGAGATCCATTTTGCCAATTATAGTTGATACTATTAGTTTCAATTATATAAGGTATACCTTGTAAGTTTTGATTAGAATAAACTTCGCCAACCCATTTATCGCTTGGAATCGTATATGGTTCAAGACTCAACTCAACTTTGCTGTTACCGGTTTCTTCAGCATATTCTACTTCAATCCAGTGAATATTAGAATTATCTTTATTCTTGACTGATAGTTTGATTGCAGCGTCATCACTGGCTCTAGTTTTCCAACCGTCAAAAACAAGTTCCCCATCAAGATATACCCGAATGAGATCGTCTCTAACTAATCGCAGAATATAATCTCCGGCGTCAATTCGTTTTGCTGTTACATATCTCGCTGAAAAATTGTCCGAATTGACTTTTGCAATCGGTGCATTTGCTCCGTTATTATGTGTGAGCCATCCATTGGAATTTGCCGATATAATTTGTGCATTAACAGGGTTTCCAGAAAGATTGGTGTTATTATAATAATAGACTAGCCAATCGCCAAATGGTACGATGTCAGAATAAACTGCTGCATTACCGGTTTGCTCATAATATTCCGTTAAAACAGAATGCTTCCCGGTAAGTTGGCCAAGAATTGTTTTTTCAATCTTTCCGCTCGCATTTGACCACTGATCAATCTTATAAGCCCCATCGACTTTCAAGCGTACACCATCATCTGCAAAGGTTTGTGCAAAATATTCTTTACCATCAAAATTCCTTGACTGGTCAAATATCGCATAGAAATTATCAGTTGGGAATCCGGAAGGTCCACCAGTCCCCCAATTATAGTGAACATTTGTAACTGTTTCATTATAGATCGGGTTTACTTCGTCTGTGAATTTTAGAGCTGCTTGGTGACCAGCTTCTAAGTATTCGACTTTTAATGTATGGATCCCTTTTTTAACAAGCTGTTTTATATTTCCCTTTAAGGTAAATGCTGTGTTTTCCCAAGCATTTATAATTAACTCATTATCCAAGTAAACTCGAACCCTATCATCTGCCCAAGCGCTAAAGTTCATCATAACATCTTTGTCAAGAGTAAAGGACTTGGTAAATCTAGCTGTGAAATTATCACTAGGAATATTCTCGTTTGGTGATGAAAGCCCCCAATTATAATCAATTTTATTAGTCTCGACTATAGATGCAATTCCTTGGAAATTCGTGTTTGGATAAAACTCTCCCAACCATTTATCAGTAGGTACTTTGTATGGTTCCAGACTGAGTTCGACTTTACTTGCACCTAATTGTTCAGCATATTCAATCTCAATCCAATGGATATCGGAGCCATTTTTATTACTGATATTTAGTTTGATTGCAGCATCATCTCTGGACCTTGGCTTCCAACCATCAAAAACAAGCGACCCATCTACGTATACACGAATCAAATCATCTCTTGTTAAACGAAGTATATAGTCCCCGGGGTCAATGCGTTTAGCTGTAACATATCTGGCAGAAAAATTATCCGCATTGACTTTTGTGATTGGTGCATTTGTTCCGTTATTATCAGTTAACCACCCATTGGAATTTGATTTGATAACTTCAGCATTAACTGGGTTTCCTGACAAATTGGTATTATTATAATAATAGACTAACCAATCACCAAATGGTACGATGTCAGAATAGACTGTAGCATGCCCGGTATGCTCGTAGTATTCTGTTTGAACGGAGTGCTCACCAGAAAGTTGTCCAAGAATGGATCTATCAATTTTACCGCTTGAATTAGACCATCTATCAATCTTATAATTTCCGTCTACCTTTAGGCGAACCCCATCATCTGCATAGGTCTGTGCAAAATACTCTTTCCCATCAAATGACTTTGATTGATTGAAAATAGCAGCGAAATAATCAGAAGGGAACCCTGTTGGTCCACCAGTCTCCCAATTATAATGAACCGTTGTAGAACTCGGCTTATAAATTGGAAAGATCAAGTCTGTAAACTTCAGAGCTGCTTGATTACCGTCTTCTAGGTACTCGACTTTCAACGTATGGGTTCCTTTAGAAACAAACTGTTTTACATCCCCTTTAAGGGTGTAAACGGAATTTACCCATCCATCAATAATTAACGACCCATCCAGATATACACGTGCTCTGTCATCCGCCCAAGCACTGAAATTCATTACTACATCATCCGTTAATGTGAATGATTTTGTAAATCTTGCAGTAAACCCGTCAGATGGAATATCTGTACTTGGAGAAGACAGCTGCCAATTATAGTCAATGTTATCCGTTTCAATTACGGTAGCGTTCCCTTGAAAATTCATGTTAGGATAAAACTCTCCTAACCATTTATTCGTAGGAATAGAATATGGTTCCAGACTAAATTCAAGATTACTTAGACCTGTTTGTTCTCCATAATCAATTTCAATCCAATGGATATCCGAATCGTCTTTATTGTTTAAGGTTAACTTGATTGCAGCATCATCTCTTACCCTAGGTTTCCAGCCGTCAAACACAAGCTGTCCATCGATGTATACACGAACAAGATCATCTCTCTTTATGCGAAGGATATAGTCCCCGGCACTAATTCGCTTAGCAGTTACATATTTAGCTGAGTAGTTATCTGCACTCACTTTGGCGATGGGGGGATTTGACCCGTTATTGTCGGTCAGCCATCCCTTTGAATCAGCCTTAATGATTTGAGCATTAACTGGGTTTCCGGATATATTCAAATTATTGTAATAATATACAAGCCAGTCTCCAAATGGGACAATGTCAGAATATACTGTTGCATATCCGGTCTGTTCATAATAGTCTGTCTGAATCTCATGTTTTCCTGACAATTTTCCAAGAATACTTCTTACAATTTCTCCGCTGGAACTTGACCACCTATTAATCTTGTATGTTCCATCAACCTTGAGACGTACCCCATCATCTGCATAAGTTTGGGCAAAATATTCCTTACCATCAAATGTTCTTGATTGGTCAAACGTAGCCGCAAAGTAATCAGACGGGTATCCTGAAGGACCGCCTAACCCCCAGTTATAATGGACATTTTCCGTCGATACTTTTAAAACCGGATATACTTGGTCTGTAAACTTCAAAGCTGCTTTGTTTCCCTCTTCATAATACTCAACTACTAGCGTATGACTGCCTTTTTTTACACTTTGATTGACTTCCCCTCTTAAGCTATATGCAGAATTATTCCAAGCATTGATAATAAGCTCTCCATCTAAATAAACTCGAACTCTGTCATCCGCCCAAGCTTTATAATTAATCATCAGATCTTCATTTGCAGTGAATGTTTTGATGAACCGGGCGGAAAAATTATCACTTGGGATACTCGCATGAGGAGAGGATAGATTCCAATCGTAATCAATCTTATTCGTCTCAAAAACATATGGAGTCCCTTGAAAATCAGGTTTGGGATATATATTAGCAGTCCACTTACCAGATGTAATTTCGCTAGCTTTAACGTTATCGACCAAGTAAAGGGAACCAATGAAAAAGAGACCAGCTAAAGCCATTGAAAAAATATTCAATTTTTTCACAAATATAATAAGCCACCCCCTGCAAAATTATTAAATTACTCTTTTATTATTACTTATTTCCTCCCTTTTGTGAAGGGCAAATAGTACATTTTTCATTATAATATCCTATAAATTCCAAATCAATTTTATTTTTTGGGTATTTAGACCTAGTCCAGAGTGTTTAACTCACCTTTGCGTTTTATACGACAATCCATCACGAATTCCATTCAATAACGCTTTGCAACGTTTTATGTTTCCTTTTATTAGATGTTTGAATCCCTGTATAAAAAATCTAAATAGATAAACCGGTAAGCATTTTTTATATGTAGTATCAGGTAGGTTTTTTTTCGTATAAATTAGGAGATTTCTTGCCAAATAAAAGGTTTTAAAATCCGATTCCTTGCCACCGGTACCTGAATGAATATGATAGACAATAGAATCCTTAACTAATTTCGATTTAAAGTTGTTTTTTAATAATCGGAGTACTAAATCTACATCTTCATAATAAGCAAAATAGATTGGATCAAAAAAATTCCCATTATGATCTTTAATGGTAGACAAAGCTCTTTTAGAATAAGCTGCTGCACCGGCACAGACACCTGGAATATCTGTTGATAACTTTTCAAGAAAATGAAGTGATTTCCCCAGTCCTATTTGTGAAGCATAATAGTGTTTATTAAATTCGATACCTGCAGCATCAATAATATCTCTGTTATTGTAATCCATCATGAGAATCTGAAATACATCATATTCCGGAAATTTTTGAATCGCCTCATTAAGTTTATATAAACAGCTTTTATCTAATTCCATATCATTATTTAGCGTAATAATAAAATTACTATTATCTTTTAATGCCTTTTTAATCCCAATATTATTAGCTACAGAAAAACCAGTATTTTTATCTAATCGGATTATATCGATGTTTAAATTTCGCGTAAATTTTTCCGTTATCTTTATTGAATTATCCTGTGACCCATTATCCACAAAGTAGATAATAAATTCTTTATACATTTGGTTTTCTAAACTCGTGAAAAAATTCTCTAAAAATACTTCCCCATTCCAATTCACTACCACTATTGACAGCATTCAATTTCACCTCTATCCAGTTAATGAAATTCTATATATTAAACCGAAATGTTTATTGATCAAAATCCCTATCTTAACCCATGTGAATTATACACATCTATATTATTTTAATCAAATCCGTTTGGACATAAAAGTATAAAATATTTTGTTTCATATAGATAAAATCCCTTTTGTGTTTTTTTAACATATAGGGTAAAATTATAAGGACTTTATCCTAATTGAAGATTGATTAACTTCCTTTTAAAAAACAGTCATGACGTTTGTTTGCAACTATAGATGAAATTGTTTTTAACAAAAATGATATAAAAAATAAGAGAGTGTGGGAAATTTGGAACATCCAACAATGGTAA
>ENA-UOWJ01000567-UOWJ01000567.1-bioreactor-metagenome-genome-assembly--contig:-NODE-567-length-14262-cov-8.289012_pt1 | contig 14262 bp, 7 predicted proteins | sample MGYA00238156_ERZ761611 | MGnify/ENA primary metagenome ERZ761611 (study PRJEB28900, sample SAMN06268034) | bioreactor metagenome | isolation source: Joint BioEnergy Institute, California, USA | place...
CTATGACGGATTACCAACCCAACCTGCTGGAAATCATCCTGGTCGTTACCACGATCGGCTTGATTCCCCTGGCGGTGGTGACCCTGACCGGCTTTCTGAAAATCTCCGTGGTGCTGTTCCTGATCCGTAACGCCCTGGGCGTGCAACAGACGCCGCCGAACCTGGTGCTCTACGGCATCGCCCTGATCCTCGCGGTGTACGTGACCACGCCGCTGATCGGCGAGATGTACCGCGAGGTGGAGGGCCGCTCGATCAGCCTGCAGAACGCCGAGGAGTTGCGCGAGTTGGGCGACGCCTTGCATGCGCCCTTGCAGACCCACCTGTCACGTTTCGCCAACCCTTCGGAGCGCGCGTTCTTCGTGTCGGCCACCGAGACCGTATGGTCCGAGGAGGCGCGTGCCGATCTGCGCGACGACGACCTGGTGGTGCTGATTCCGGCGTTCGTCAGCTCCGAGCTGACCCGCGCCTTCGAGATCGGCTTTCTGCTCTACATTCCCTTCCTGGTGATCGACCTGCTGGTGGCCAACGTGCTGATGGCCATGGGCATGATGATGGTGTCGCCGACGCTGATCTCGATTCCCCTGAAGATCTTTCTGTTCGTCGCCGTCAGCGGCTGGTCACGGCTGATGCACGGCCTGATTCTCAGCTATGGGGGAGGGTGAAGCATGGGCCAGGACGTATTCCTGTCGTTGATGAAACAGGCGCTGATGACCGTGCTGCTGCTCAGCGCGCCGGCGCTGGGCGTGGCCATTCTCATCGGTCTCGGTGTCGGCCTGCTGCAGGCGCTCACCCAGATCCAGGACCAGACCCTGCCGCAGGCGGTCAAGCTGGTGGCGGTGCTGCTGGTGCTGGTGCTGATCGGCCCGCTGCTGGCCACCCAGGTGGCGGCGCTGGCCAGCCACGTGCTGGACAACTTCCCCGCCTGGACGCGCTAGGGCATGGATGCCGATATCGGTCTGGGCATCGCCGAGATCGCGTATCCGGTGATCTCGGCGGCGGCCCTGGCGGTCTGTCGGGCGCTCGGCCTGGTGTTCATCACCCCGGCCTTCAATCGCCTGGGGCTGACCGGGATGATCCGCAGCTGCGTGGCCGTGGCGATCTCCGCGCCGATGTTTCTGCCGGCGTTCTCGGCGTTGACCGCCCTGGAGGACTACGGCAGCTTTTTTCTCGCCGGGCTGATGGTCAAGGAATTCCTCATCGGGGTGACCGTGGGCCTGCTGTTCGGCATTCCGTTCTGGGCTGCCGAAGTGGCCGGCGAGCTGGTCGACCTGCAGCGTGGCTCGACCATGGCGCAACTGGTCGATCCCTCCGGCGCGGGCGAGGCGGGGGTCACCGCGACCCTGCTCAGCGTCACCCTGATCACCCTGTTCTTCATGTCCGGCGGCTTCATCCTGATGGTCGACGGCTTCTACCACAGCTACCAGCTATGGCCGGTCACCGCCTTTACCCCGGTGATCGCCAGCGCGGCGCTGGAGGCGGTGCTGGCGATTCTCGACCAGGTGATGCGCGTCGGCGTGCTGATGGTGGCGCCGCTGATCATCGCCCTGCTGGTGGCGGACATGATGCTCGCCTACCTGTCGCGCATGGCGCCGCAGATGAATATCTTCGACCTCTCGCTGTCGATAAAGAACCTGATATTCACCTTTCTGATGGTGCTCTACTGCGGCTTCCTGATCCCGCTGATGCTCGAGCAACTGGCGGAGTTTCGCGGCACCGTCGAGGTGCTCAAGACGCTGTCCGGCGCGGGTGAGCCCTGATGGCCGGCAACAGCGGCAGCGAGGAGAAATCCCAGCCGGCCTCCGACAAGAAGCTGCGCGAGGCGCGGCAGAAAGGCCAGGTCTCGAAAAGCCAGGACATGGTCTCGGCGGTGGTGCTGCTCGGCTGCTCGGTGTGCATCGCCTTTCTCGCCGGCGTCGCCGAATCGCGGGTGCGCGGCCTGCTCGACCTGGCGGCGACCATCTACGTGGAGCCCTTCGCCACGGTCTGGCCGCGCCTGCTGGAAAGTGCCCAGCAAGTGCTGCTGCGCACCGCCCTGCCGATCCTCGGAGTGACGGTGGTCTGCGTGATCCTGACCAACATCGTGACCATGCGCGGCGTGCTGTTTTCCGGCGAACCGATCAAGCCGGAATTCTCGCGGATCAACCCGGTGGAAGGGGCCAAGCGCATCTTCTCCATGCGCAACTTCATCGAGTTCCTCAAGAGCCTGGTCAAGGTGGTGGTGCTGTCGGTGGCCTTCTACGTGGTGGGGCGCATCGCCCTGCAGGCGTTGATGGAGTCCTCGCGTTGCGGCGCCGGCTGCATCGAGTCGGTGTTCTTCGTGCTGCTCAAGCCGCTGCTCGCCACGGTACTGCTCACCTACCTGGTGATCGGCGGCGTCGATGTACTGCTGCAGCGCTGGCTGTTCCAGCGCGAGATGCGCATGACCCGCAGCGAGCAGAAGCGCGAGCGCAAGGACATGGACGGCGATCCGCTGATCAAGCGCGAACGCCAGCGCCAGCGCCGCGAGATGCAGACGCTGAGCAGCCGCAAGGTGGGCATCGCCCATGCCACCCTGATGATCGGCAGCGAAGACGGCTGGCTGGTCGGCGTGCGCTACGTGCGCGGCGAAACCCCGGTGCCGGTGCTGGTGTGCATGGCCACGGGCGAGGACGCCAAGGCCCTGCTGGCGCAGTCGGCGAGCCTGGGCGTGCCGCGTAGCCCGGACGCCAGGCTGGCGGCCGAGATCGCCAAGCGGGCGGTGAAGGGCGAGCCGATTCCGGCCAATACCTTCCAGCCGGTGGCCGATGCGCTGGTCGCCGCGCGGCTGATCTGAACCAGGTTCCAGGGTGAGCCCCGCTATCGGCTGGGGCCGGCGGTCAGCACTGTGCAGATGGACACGCCCGTAACTGGCGCATGACCATCGACCGGCGCGTCTAGCTCGTCTCCCAGGTCGTGGTGGTGGCCTTAGGCAGGTCCGGCGAGGACTCGTCCTTCGGCGTGAACGAGCCATAGCCACTGACGTAGATATGCTCGTTGCCCTCGTCGTCGATGAAGGTGTATTCGTGGCCGGAGGCCCAGGAGTAGCCGCCGGTCCTTTCGTTGGCACCGTCCCCCAGGTAGTCGCGGTGGGTCTCGTCCTCACCCTGCCACTCGGCGTGGCGGAACTCGAAGACGCTGCGATCATCCGGGGTGTCGCGCTGGCGGTAGTTGGACAGGTAGGTCTGCAGCCAGACGTAGTTGTTCGCGCCCTGTTCCTGCAGCAGCCCGTCCTTCTCGAATTGCTGGATCTGCTCCCACTTCTCCATGGAGACCTTGTGCAGCTTGTGGGACTTGATGGTGCCCAGGATCGCGCCGATGAAGCCCAGGCCGGCCGAAATCAGGAAGCCCACCGGCCCGGCAGCGGCAATGATGCGGCCTGCCGAACCGCCGATGATGCCCCAGGCACCGTTGACGCTGGCCACGCCGGCCGCCACGCCACTCAAGCCACCGAACACCCCGAGAAAGCCTGCGGCCGTCTGCAGTGAGTCGCCGTTCTTGAGGCCGTCGCGGATGCCGAAGGCGCCCAGCACGATGCCGGTCACCGCGCCAGCCAGGTCGGCGGAAGAGCCAATGAAGCGCGATACCGAACCGGCGATACGGTGCCCCGTGCTGGCATCGGCGATGCGGTACTTGGTGTTGCCGGCGCCGTCCAGGTAACCGCGCTTGAAGGCCTCGGCATCGAAGTTGGCGTAGTGGTCGCGGTTGGCGACGTTGGGAACCTTGTTGGGGTTGTCCGTCCCATAGTCGGGGCCGGCAATCACCTGGGTGACACCGCCCCTCTCGTCGTGAACGTAGACGGATGGGATGTCACTGATAAAGCCCTGGCCGGCCAGGTGCTTGGCCAGGTTGGCATCCACATTGACATCGGGTGGTGCCACAGGCGGCAGCTTGCCCCACATTTCCGGGATGCTTTTGCTCAGCCCCAGGTGCTCGTACACCTTGGTGTTGAGGATGGTGTCGTAGGTCTTCGAGCCCAGGGTGAGGAAACTGTTGGAGAAGCTGGCGAAGGTGATGAAGTCAGCGGCGATGGCCAGTCGTCCTTCCGGGGTGCTGGCCAGGTTACCCGGATTGCCGTGCAACTGGTAAATGCCACGGGCCAGGCCGAAGATGCCGGACACCGAGCCGAGGGTGCCGGTGTCCTTCATGGTGGTGAACATCTTGGTCAGGTTGTCCCGCTCGGTCGAGGATAGCGAGCGGAAGGCATTGTTCTCGGCATTGAACGCGCGCTGGATGTCGGTATCGGTGACCACGCCGTTACGCATGTAGGTATCACCCAGCTCTGCGTAGATCTTGCTGAACGCCGCCGCATCGTTCTTGTTCAGCGCGAACTTCTGGAGGGTGGTTTCCCAGCTGCTGATCAGGTGCGAGGGGATATCGGGGATGGCCCGGGCCGCCCGCAGCCAGTAGTTGGTGGTGTCGATCGCCGCCAGCGAGCTGTTGTCCTCGCTGATCTGGCTGGGGTCGGCCATGATCGCATCGAGGTCCATGATCATGCTGTCGCGGCTCAGGTCGCCGAGAAACTGCTCGGCCGCCTGCGGGTCGATCTGCGCCAGGTTGAGGTAGGTCTGCTGGATTTCCAGCTGCGCCAGTTCGCCCTTGCCCTCGGCTTCCAGCGCCTTGATGTAGGTCCGGAACGCCTCGGAGTTGGCGCTGCTTTTCAGCCTTTCCTCGACCTCGGCGATCTTCTCCGGCCCGCCAACCACCTTGTCCCTGGCCTCCTTGTCGAAACGCGCGAGGTCGGCCGCGACGGTCTCGTCGCTGGTCAGTTCGGCCAGGGTTTCGTCGATGGCCTGGACATCGAATATCTCTTCGCGCACATCCCGGCTGGTGACGTCGATGGGGTCGCTGGCATCGGCCTTGTAGCCGCGGCCGTGCTCGGGAATGATCGACATGCCGTTCTCGGCCATGCTCTTGGCTTCCAGGGCACGCAGGAAGCGGGCGCGCGGGTCGTCGGCGGCGATGCTGCCGTCTTTGACGCCCTCGCGATAGGTCTCGATCATGCGTTGCAGGGCCAGCTCCTGCACGTTCAGGGTTTGCCCGTCCTCGTTGCTTTCGCTGGTCGGCAGCTCGTTGATGCTGACCTCCGCGAGCGGCGGCAGGCCGTGTTCCCTGCGCAGCGCATCGAGGTCATTGATCTGCAGGGTGACCTCGTCACGGTGCCCCGCCACCTGGGCGAACAACTCCGGGTTGGTCGCTTCGCTGACGATCAGCTTTTCTTCCTCGCCGCCGGGTTTGCGATAGGTGAAGGCGATCAGGCCGGGGCCGTACTCGCCAACGCCACCCATGCTGGCGATGTCTTCGGTGGAGGGCAGGTAGTGATCAGCGTCTGCCAGGCGGTAGCCATCGCCCTCGGCCCGGGCGATGCCGGCAAGCACCTCGGCCGCCTGGGCATAGGCCTTGAACGAGTCCGGCGCCAGGGCTTGGATGGCGACCACCTTGCTGCCGTCCTTGAGGGTGATGACCTGCACGCCGCCCTCACTGAAGGCATGCACGTTGTCGATCTCGGCCAGCGCAACGGGCTCGTTGGCGTCGCTGGCCAGGCTGTCACCATTCTTGATGGCATTGACCAGGGCGTCATGGGCGACGCTGCCTTCGGTCTGCTTCAATGCCGCGAGCAGATCGTAGAGCCGCGAGCCGCGCAACTCCAGGCTCGGCGACCGCTCGTTGGCACCCGCCAGGCCGATACGCACGCCGGCGGGCAGCTGCATCTCGGCCTCGCTGGCGTCACCGGGCGCGAGCAGGTAGGCCTGCCCGTCGTAGCGGAACTGGATAAGCCCGGTTTGCTTGTCGATGCGCTCGACCTGCAGCTTGTCGATGTCATAGTCGGCTGGCAGCGATTCCACGACCCCGTAGCCCTGCTGGCCAGCGGCGTCGATCTGGCCACGTACCTCGCTCAGGTACTGCAGTTGCTGATGGGCCTGGGGATTCAACTGGGCAGAGACGATGTAGCGCTGACCGTCGCTGGTCTCGACCCGGGTCAGGCCGTCGCCCAGGGTTTCGATGCTCCGGTAGGCCGTGCTGCTCATGGGCAGGGTCTGCTGGGCGCCGAGCAGGGCGTAACCGTCGTTCTTGTAGGCAAGCACCTGCTCCATGTGCAGCAGGCGTTTGAAGGTGTCGGGGGTATGGCTCTGGGTGATGACCCACTGGTTGGCGCCGAACTGGTAGGTGATGACGCCGCTCTCGGCATTGCGGGTGTCGATACTGGTGATGTGCTCGTAATAGGCGAGGGTATCGTTGTTGTCGACCGCCAGGGTATAGCCGTCGGCCTGGGCGGTGAGGGTGTAGTGATCCTCTACCACCCGCTGGTAGAGCGCCGGTGTACTGGAGCGATAGACGATCACCTGCTCGCCGTCGCGGGTGACATAGCGCACGGTATCGGCCGCCACCTGCCCGGGTGCCTCGATGCGCTCGTACTCCTCGAGGCGCGGCGGCGCCTGCTCCGGCTTGGCCTGGCGGTAGCCATCGGCAGGTTTGCTGGACAACAGGCGCGAGTGCTTCAGAACCTGGTCGAAGGAGGCGCCGCTGCCCGGCTGCGTAGCGAGGCGGTCGCCCTGGTGAATGGTGGTCATGGTTTGCTCCGCTTGCCGTGAACGCGTCATGCAAAACGCACAGAAGGGTGGGTTTTGCAGAGGTTATGACAAAGGATGCAGCGCTCCGCTTCTGTGCAGCGGATATTCACCACAATTCGCACCCGTGAGGCGCTGTGCAAGTGACCACGGCTGGCCTGTGCGTTACTGGCAGGCCCTCAGGTTCCAGGCGGTCAGGATCTGTCGTGGCGGCCGCCTTCCGGCCACGATGCCCTGATCTTCTGTGCTCAGCGAACCTGCTGGCGCAACGGCTGCTGCGCGGCCGGCGGTTCCACCCGCGGGCTCGATGAGCGATCACGGTAGGGGCCGAGGCCGAGTGCCGCCAAGGTCAGTTCCAGGCCCAGGGACTGGTTGCCGTCGGTGGAGCAGGCCCAGGTGAGCGCCGAGCGGATGGTGTCGCTCTCCGCGCCGTAGAGGTTCTTCCAGGCTTCCGGCACCACGGCATCCAGCTGGCTGGCCGCCTTCTTCACCACCCCCAGTGCATAGGCGGCATGGCGGGCGACCAGGCGCTGGGTACTGCCGGTCTGGTCAAGCTTCTCCAGCGCGTAGAGGCGCTCGCTCTTGGGCATCTGGTAGTACTTGAGGGTGTCGTCGCGGTGGGCGATCAACAGCGACTTGTCCACCAGGCTTTCGATCAGCGGCAGCGGGTCACCCGGCAGCATCGCGTCGCCTTCGACCAGGGCGCGCACGGCGTTCAGGGTGAAGGTGCCGTTGAAGATCGCCACCAGGCGCAGCATCGCCTGTTCGGCGGGCGCCAGGGTCTGGTAGGACCAGTCCAGGGTGGCGCGCAGCGAGCGGTGACGAGGCGGGGCGGTACGGCGGCCCTCCATCTGCAGGCGGAACTCGCCGTCCAGCAGTTCGGCCAGTGGGCCCAGGCCAAAGGCGCTGACCCGGGTGGCGGCGATTTCGATATCCAGGGGAATACCGTCGAGCTTGCGGCAGATGTTGATCACGTCCGCCACGTTGCCGTCGTTGAGGGTAAAGGCGGTGTCGCTGGCCTGCACCCGCTCCACGAACAGCTCGATGGCCGGATAGCCCAGCGCCTGCTCGGCGTTCGGGTGCTCGCAGGCAGCGGGCAGCTGCAGCGGCAGCAGGCGCTCGATCTGCTCGCCGGCCGTGCGCAGCGGCTCGCGGCTGGTGGCCAGGATGGCGCAATCGGGGGTCCACTTGAGCAGGGTTTCCACCACCAGCGCCGTGCCGTCCAGCGCCTGCTCACAGTTGTCCAGAATCAATAACTGACGCCGTTGCTGCAGGTGCTGCACCACCTCACGCAGGGGATCGCTGCTGGCCTGCAGGCCCAGTGCCTCGGCCAGGGCGTGGGGGATGCGGCTGTCCTCGTCGATTTCGCTGAGGTCGACGAAACAGGTGGCATAGGCCATCTCGCCGGCGAGCTGGTTGCCGAGTGCCAGCGCGACGGTGCTCTTGCCGATGCCGCCGGGGCCTACCAGCGACACCAGGCGCGTCTGTTGCAGCTGTTCGGCCAGGCGTTGCAGCACCGTATCTCGGCCCAGCGGCCGGGTGATCAGGCTGGGCAGCGAGGGCAGGCGCTCTGCCATGCTGGGCTCGCTGCCAGTGGCGTAGGGTTCGGTATGTGCCACGAAGCGATAACCCCGGCCCGGCACGGTAACGATGTATTCGAAGCCGGTTTCGTCTTCGCTGAGCACCCGGCGCAGGGCGACGATCTGTGCACGCAGGTTGCACTCTTCGACGATGACCTTCGGCCAGGCGCAGGCGATCAGCTCGGATTTCTCCAGCAGCTCTCCGGGCCGCGCCGCCATGGCGATCAACAGGTCCAGCGCCCGGCTGCCCAGGCTGACCGGCTCACCGTGCTTGAGCAGCAGGTGTTGGCGTGGGTAGAGAATGAAAGGGCCGAACCGCACAGCGCCTTCGCTGCTGAATGGTGCATGGTCGTAAGGCGTCTCGGTCGGCGTGGTGGTGGTGCCGAGAGTGGTCGAATACATGCCTATAGTCCCTCGAGGATTATGGTTGTTGTACGCACGGGTGACCGTTGCGCCCAGGCGCACCGCGTCATGCTCGGGTTCGGTTCGCGTGGCGGCCCGACGCGGCGGTCGCTGGCGGAACGTGCCGGTGCGGCAGTTTGAATAGGCAAGAAGATCCCTCCAGAACGTACTTGTTTTTGTATATCACCGCAGTGCTGCAAAGCGGTGTCGATCAGAGGCGGGGTGTACTTCGCAATTAACGTGCCGTACCGGAACGGGTCTCGGCGTTCGCTAACTGATTGATTGTGAATGGCCACGGAGGTTCGGCCGGTCTGGCGCGTTCGGAACTTCGGATAAGGCTGCAAAAGCTGTTCGGGAATCCGACCCGGGCAGGGTGCATCGAGCGTGGTCGATCGCATGTCGCGTTGCTCCTGACAGTCTGTTCAGCGCCGCCCTTGCGTCCTGTTAAGGGCCATGTGTCGCCGTGAAAAGCTGCGAAATCCGTCGCGATCAGGTTGTTACATCTTTGTTTCGATTGCTTGAATGAGAGGGCAGCAGGCCGCGCCTTTTTGCGTGCACCGTTCTCGTTTCCGTCAATTTGGTGGGGCGTCACGCGTTGCCTGCGCCGTTCAACAAGTGCCATAGCCATCTTCTTTCGCACAAGGAGCGCAGCGCCGTTTTGCGACCTTGTCCACTTATCGAGCCGGAGCGCAGAGCCGATGAGCACCATCGATACAACAAGACCAGAGCGTGTGACCGGGGAAACCGGCGATACCGAGTTCGACGACAAGCTGCGCGAAGCGCAGGGCAAGGGCGGGCAGCTCGACAAGGAAGGCATCGAGGCCTACAAGGAGTACCGCGGCCCCTACCTGGACGGCAAGCCGCCGCTGGCCGAGAGCAATCACCAGTGGAAGGAAGAGGACATCGTCAACGTCGAGACCGAATGGCTGTCGTCCAGCGGCCACCGCCTCATGCTCTGGGACGACCTGTTGCTGGTGACCATGAAAAACGGCGATCAGGTGCTGGTGCACGCCGGCGTGAACCCGCGGCTGCACCAGGTGGCCAAGGAAAAACTGGATGCCGGTGACGTCGCCGGGCCGCCGGCCTGGACCGAGAAGGAACTGTCCGAGGAGCATGAGCTCTGGCTTGGCAAGCGCGAAGCCTATGGGTTCGAGGTGGTCACCTCGGCCGAGCAGATTCCCGAGCTGGGCGATCTGCGTTTCATCGAAGACGGCTACATGGATATGAGCGCGGCGGTGTATCACCCCGTCCATGGCTTCCAGCTGACCGTCGACAACAGCGGTGCCTATGGTGCGAACGACACAGCCCTGTTCACCACCGCCGATGGCAGCAAGTACGCGGTCTCCAAGGAGGTCTCGCCGGAAGCCTACAAGAAGGTCAAGGAGCTGGCCGAGACCCGCGACAAGATCGAGAGCAAGATCGAGGATGACGGTTACAAGGTGATGAGTGCCCGGGATGACATCCCGGTGGTCACCGATGGCACCAAGGTGGAGACCCTGGCGCCGGGCGTGCTTGCCGTGGAAACGCCGCGGCGTGGCAAGTTCATCGTCATCGAGAGTGTCACGCCGGAGCACTTCGCCAACCTCAGCGGGGTGCAGACCGAGAAGCAGCAAGGCGCCGTCGACAAGGCATTCGAGGATCGCGACCTGCCGCCGGCCAAGGAAACCGACCTGATGCTCGCCGAAACCAGCGAGAAGAAGGACGGCAAGGCCAAGACCGTTGGCGAGCTGTATTACGACAATCTCAAGGAGGCCTACAAGGACAAGCCGTCCGACTCCAAGGAAGCCAAGTACCTGCGCCTGCTCGAAGCCCGGGCGATGCTCAGCGGCGGCTTCCAGTACCTGCCCTATAGCACCACCAACGGCGCCTTCAACAGCACCACCACCAGCTATGGCAAGGATCCCAAGGAGATGAACCCGGCCGAAATGCGCGGGCTGGTGGATGAGGGCAAGCTCGGCGAGGAGCTGCTGGCATTGATGACCGATGAGGACATCGCCGCCGACAACGATCGTTTTCTCAAGGAGGCGATCGACAAGGTCGAGGACAAGGACGGCTTCAAGGACAAGCTGGCCGAGACCCTGCGCGACCCCGAGTACAAAGAGGCGCTCGAGGCGCTGGAGAAGGACAACCCCGAAGGCGCGGCGGCCCGCTATGCCGCCGACATGCAGTCACTCAGCCTGCTCGATTCGGAGCTGGCGGCGCAGATCGACACCGAGTTCAAGTTCGGCATTCCCATCGACCAGCTCAACGAGCTGTACAAGGATGGTGTCGAAGGCGTCGGCGAGGAGAACGTCGACAAGGCCACCACCGACATGGTCTCCACCCTGCTGACCACCATGATGACCTCGGTGCTGGGTACCAAGCGCGGTACCGACATCTACAACTACTTCTTCGGCGGCGGCAAGGAAAAGGGCCAGGCCAAGCCCGAGCTGAATGCCGAGGAGCAGAAGCTGGTCACCGCCGCGGAAAACTCCCGGGAGCCGCTGACCCAGCTGCTCAAGGACAGCGCCAAGGCGAGCATCAACGACCCCTCGGGGAATTCCGGTGCCATCACCGCCGAGAAGATCGAAAAGGCGGTGGCGAAAGTCCCCCTGGCCGAGCGCGACGGTGTCGCCGGGGTATTGGGCAAGCTAGGCAAGACCGGGGTACTGAGTTCCGGCGCCGGGTTGATCTCGATGGTCGCCGGGATCTACAAGCTCTCCGATGGCGGGCTGAACTTCGGCGAAACGCCGGCCGAGCGCATCGAGGCGGCGAAGAACTTCGTGACCACCATCAGCATGATCTCGCCGATGGCCACCATGGTCACCGGGGCCTATGAAGAACTGTTCCGCACCCCGAGTAGCCCGGGCAAACCGAGCATTGCCGATACGCTGGGGTTGGGCAAGAGCCTCAAGGAAACCGTCTGGGACAAGCATTTCAAACCCAGGGACGTGTCGGAAACCGACGCCATCGAACTCAAGGAACGGCAGCAGAAGCTCGATAACCTCAAGGAGCTGCCCCAGCTCGACATGGGCAAGGATTTCACCGCTGAAAATTTCTGGAAGGAGTTCGATGACACCACCCGCAAATCGCGGCCGGCAGTCGAGGACCTGATCGAACAGCTGCCGCCGGAGCAGCGTGACGCGGCGCGCACCAGCTTTCTCAACATCACCGACAAGAACCCGGATTTGAGCAAGGTGCCCGAGGCCGATCGGCTGCGCTGGGTGGGGGGTGCGCTGTCGACCATCGGCGGCGCTGCCGACGTGGTGGGTGGGGTGCTCGACCTGGTACTCGGCGGCATGGGCATCGACAAGCTGCGCAAGGAAGGTGGCACGCCCGAACAGTTCGCCGCCAAGAGCCTGCAGCTGGTCGGCGGCACCGCCGGGCTGGTGATGGGCGGGGCCGGCCTGGCGGCAGCCATTGGCGTCGGTTCGGCGGCCGTTGCCGGGGTGGTTGCCGCCGCTGCCGGTGGTGTGGGTGCGGTACTGGGTTTCATCGGCGCCATCATCGGCGGCGTGGTCGCCCTGAAGAAGAGCGAGGAGACGGTCGAGAAGGTACGCGACTACTTCCGCGAGCTGGACAAGGATGGCGTGCTGGAAAAGGAGTGGGGCGACAAGCTCAACTACCTGGTGCACATGGGCTACGAGTACAACTATTACGAGGGCAAGTACGAAGACCGCTTCGATGCCTGGTACCCCGAGGACATTCCCGTCTGGGAGGCGCAACCCGAGCACTACAAGGAATTCACCGAGAAGGTCGAGAAGGATGGGCGCATCGACGATGACTGGTTCACCGACAACATGCAGGATCTGGTCACCCACAGCGACAAGTTCGACGCCGAGTTCTATCGCGACAACAAGGACAAGATCGAGCGCATCGTCGACAACTGGGAGCAGTGGCAGGGCAGCGATGACATCATCAGCGACAAGGATTTCAACAAGCTGCTCAACGGCGATGACCGTTTCGACAATTCCAAGGAAGACATCGACGCGGTGCGCTTCCTGATGGAGAACAAGGAATTCTTCGAGTTCCTCGACACCATCCGCTTCCACCCCAACAACACCAAGTCCGATGGCAAGATCAGCCGCAAGGACATCGACAAGTGGCTGGAGCAGGTGAGCTGATCGCCCGCGCCACCTAGGCCTGATGGCGGTCTTCGCGCGGGCTGACGGCAAAGCGGGTGCGGTAGCGGCGGGCGAAGTAGGAGGCCGAGTCGAAGCCGCAGGCCAGGGCCACTTCCAGCACGCTGAGGTCGCTCTGGCGCAGCAGCTGGCGGCCCTTGTCCAGGCGCAGGGCAAGGTAGAAGGTGACCGGCGTGGTGTTCAGGTGCTGGCGGAACAGCCGCTCCAGCTGGCGGGTGGTGATGCCGACCATGGCGGCCAGTTGCCCGGGCGTGCGCGGCTGCTCGGTGCAGCGCTCCATTTCGCCGATCACCAGCGCCAGCTTCTTGTCGTGGATGCCGTAGCGGCTGCTGACCTGCATGCGCTGGTGGTCCAGCCGGGTGCGGATGCGGCCCAGCACGAACTGCTCGGACACCTGGATCGACAGCGGCTCGCCATGGTCGCGGCCGATCAGCCCGAGCATCAGGTCGAGGCTGCTGGTGCCGCCGGCACTGGTGATGCGCCGGCCATCGATCTCGAACAGCTCCTGGGTCGGTTGCAGCTGTGGATAACGTTCCCGAAAGGCCTCCAGCGCCTCCCAGTGCAGGGTGAAGCGCTGCCTGGCTTCCAGCAGCCCGGCCTCGGCGAGTACGAAGCTGCCGGTGTCGATGGCGCCCAGTACCTGGCATTCACGCTCGGCACGGCGCAGACGGCCCGCCAGCTGCGGGTTGAAGCCGGCCAACGGATCGAAACCGGCGACCACGAACAGGCTGTGGCCGGTCAGGTCGTCATCCAGGGCACCGTCGACATTCAGCGACATGCCGTTGCTGGCCGGCACCGCCAGGCCGTCGCCACTGAGCAGGCGCCAGTGGTAATGGGGCGCGTGAAAGCGATTGGCGACCCGCAGCGGCTCGATGGCCGACATCAGGCCCATCATCGAAAAGCCGGGCAGCAGGAGAAAGCAGAAGTGCTGCGACATGGGGCGCTCCGCCGTATGGAGCCCCCATCTAACGGCAGGTACGCCGCAGGATCAAGTCGCTATGTTGTGGTTTTATGTCGATATGGTGCGAATTCCCGGCAAGACAACTGGGTAAGGTGGGCTCATCGGAATTCAGCCGTTCCGGTCACACGGTACTAAGAACCAGACCAAACCGTTGAGGAGCCCCATCATGAAAGCGCTCACCGCGTTCGCCGCATGCTGCACCTTCACCCTGTTCAGCTCACCCCTGCTGGCCGCCGAGGAGGCGAGCTGCAAGACCGTGCGCCTGGGCGCCGTCGGCTGGACCGACGTGGTCGCCACCACCGCCGTGGCCAGCGAGCTGCTGCAGGGGCTCGGCTATGAAACCAAGCAGACCCAGGCCTCGCAGCAGATCATCTTCGCCGGCATCCAGAAGGGCCAGGTCGACGCCTTTCTCGGCTACTGGAAGCCGATCATGGACGACAACATCAAGCCCTTTCTCGATGCCGGCGCGGTGAAGGTGGCCGATAAGCCGTCGCTGGACGATGCCGTGGCGGTGCTCGCCGTGCCGACCTATGCCGCCGAGCAGGGCATCAGGACCCTCGCCGATATCGCCCGCTTCAAGGATCAGCTCGACGGCAAGATCTACGGCATCGAGG
>ENA-UOWJ01000570-UOWJ01000570.1-bioreactor-metagenome-genome-assembly--contig:-NODE-570-length-14181-cov-7.421351_pt1 | contig 14181 bp, 14 predicted proteins | sample MGYA00238156_ERZ761611 | MGnify/ENA primary metagenome ERZ761611 (study PRJEB28900, sample SAMN06268034) | bioreactor metagenome | isolation source: Joint BioEnergy Institute, California, USA | place...
CGACGTCGCTCATCGCGGCGACCCGCGGCATCCCGACCCTCGACGACATCACCGACGCCGAGATCCCGACGATCCGCGACGCGCACCTGCTGCTGTGCGCCTACAACGCCTGGCAGCCGGGGGTGTTCGCCCTCTCGGGGTGGGACCTCGTCGGCATGCTGACGCTCCCCGGCGACGAGGTGGCCGACCTCATCCGCGTCGGCGACACGCGCTGGATCGAGCGCGGCGCGCACGACCTGCTCGACGTCGACCCCGCCGCCACGCGCTCGATCTCGGGCATGCCGCGCGGCCGCGCCCTGTACGGCCCGCTCCCCGCCCAGCTCGACGACCCCGAGTCGTTCGCCTCGAGGCTGTCGGCGATCCTCGACCTCCGCCGCGAGTACGGGATCGCGACGGCGTCGGCGGTCGACATCCCCGAAGTCGCCCATGCGGGCATGCTCGTGCTGGTCCACCGCCTCGACGAGGGGATGCCGGAGGCCGACGCGCCGCTCCAGGTCACCGTCCTGAACTTCTCGGCCGAGCCGATCGAGGGCACGGTGCGCTCCGAGCACCTCACCCCGCAGAGCGACGTCTTCGACGCCGCTCAGGGCGAGGTCATCGGCCGCGTCGACGACCTGCAGAGCTTCTCGGTGTCGCTGCCGGCCTACGGTGCGCGATTCCTCGTCCTGCAGCCGCAGGCCGAGGAGGACTGATCGGGGCGAGCGCAAGCCCCCCGGTGATGTCGGGCGCCGCGCGTACGGTCCTGGCATGACCGATCAGAGCAACGTCCCCGAGAACGATTCCGCACCCGACACCGATGCGCCCGAGATGCTGGGCGGCCCGAGCGGCGACACGGCGGTGAAGGACCCGGAGCAGTGGGTCACCGGCGATGAGCCGATGACGGGCGCGCAGCGCAGCTACCTCGACACCCTCGCGCGCGAGGCCGGCGAGGAGATCCCCGCGAACATCACGAAGGCCGAGGCGTCCGAGCACATCGACCGCCTGCAGCAGGCGACGGGTCGGGGCGCCTCGAACTGACCGCGCAGACGCCGCGCTCGCCCGATCAGGCGAGGGCGGCGTCGATGCCGGCGAGCGGCACCGGCAGCCAGTCCGGACGGTTCCGCGCCTCGTAGATCGACTCGTAGACGGCCTTGTCGAGGACGAGGGCTCGCAGCAGGGCAGGATCCAGGTCGATCGCACCGGGAGCCGTCGCGTAGGCGTCGAGGAAAGCCGCCCGGCATGCCGCCGCCCAGGCCGCGGCATCCGGTCCCGCTCCCACGGCGCCCGCGTAGTCGAACGAGCGCAGCATGCCGGCCACGTCGCGCGGCGGCAGGTCGGGGATCGCGCGCTCGGCCATCGGCCGGAGCGGCTCGCCCTCGAAGTCGACGATGCGCCAGCCGCCGTTCGGCACGGCGAGCACCTGACCGAGGTGCAGATCGCCATGGATCCGCTGCAGCCGCGGCCACGGGCGCTCGAGGGCCTCCGCGTACACGGCGTCGATCGCGGCGAGCCGGTCGGCGACCGCGGGGACCTCCGCCGAGGCGATCGCCAGTCGGCGGCGCCACGCGCGCCCCACGGCCTCGGCCTGGTCGGGCGTGGCATCGGCGGATTCGAGCGCGTCGCCGAGGGCGCCGTGCACGCCGGCGACCGCGACCCCGAGGTCGCGCGCCGCGTCGGTGAAGTCGCGGCCTTCGCGGGCGGCATCGAGCGCGATCGCCCAGCCGTCGCGGACACCGGGCAGGAACTCCTGCGCGAACCCGAGCGTGCCCTGCGCGGTGCCGGACTCGCGGCCGACGTCGGGCCACTCGGCATCCGCACTGCCGTAGAACGTCGGCACGTACGGGGACCCCGCGTCGCTGAGGACGCGCTGGACGGTCACGTCGGGGTTCTCGCCGTGGTGGAGCGTCCGGAAGAGCTTGAGGATGATCGTCGGCGACCCGTCGACGTCGTAGACGATCGAGGTGTTCGACTGCTCGCCGGTCAGCACGCGCGACCCGGTGACACGGCTCGTGTCGACGCCCATCTCGGCCAGGAGGCCGACCGTGAACCCGGGATGCCGCGTCGCATCGACCAGGGGACGTCCGTCCTCGGTCGTGGTGACGACCTCCTCGGCCTGCGCGTCGGTCGCGTCGGCGAGGGGGACGTTGTAGAGCGTCGGCAGGGCGCCGGCGTCGTCCATGAGCAGGTAACGCGTGGCACCACCGGGCGCCGGTTCCGCGTCGAGGATGCGGAACCGCGGGTCGTGGCTCTTGCCCGCGTACCAGCGTTGTCGCGCCACCCAGGCGCCGAGGTCGTCGTCGAATCGCACACGATCACTGTGACGTGCCGGTACTCGATCGCGGAAGGGGTGGACGGGGATTCGTGCGGACGGTAGGGACGTGCGATTCAGTTCGCGGGCAGGCGCACGGTGAACGCGGTGCGGCCGGGCTCGCTCCGAACGTCGATCGCACCGTCGTGGGCGACCACGATCGCCTGCGCGATCGAGAGCCCGAGGCCGGTGCTCCCGGCATCCCGGTTGCGTGACACATCACCGCGGGCGAAACGTTCGAAGAGTCGGTCGCGGATCTCGGGGACGATGCCGGGGCCGTCGTCGACGACCTCGATGACGGCGACGTCGCCCTCTCGCCGGAGCGTGAGGGTGACGGTGGTCGCCGCGGGCGTGTGGGTGCGCGCATTCCGCATCAGGTTGGCGACCACCTGTCGCAGGCGGTTCTCGTCGCCGAGCACGTCGACCGCGTCGTCCTCCTGCAGGTCGAGCAGCCACGTGCGCGAGGGGTCGGACGCATGCGCGTCGCTCACGGCGTCGATCGCGAGCATCGTCAGGTCGACGGGCTCACGCCGCAGCTGCTGGCCTGCGTCGAGGCGCGCGAGGAGCAGCAGGTCCTCGACGAGGTCGGCCATGCGCGTGGACTCCGATGCGATCCGGTCGAACGCGCGCTCCTGCGTGGGCGTCATCGGGGCGTTCTCACCGAGGGAGAGCTGCGCGTACCCGCGGATGGACGCGAGGGGTGTGCGGAGCTCGTGGCTCGCGTCGGCGATGAAGCGCCGCAGCTGGTCCTCGCTGTGCTGCCGGGACGACAACGCCGACTCGATGTGCGCGAGGAGGACGTTGAGCGAATGGCCGACGCGGCCGACCTCGGTCGTGGGGTCGGTGTCGGAGGCGTCCACCCGCTCGGGGATCTCCACCTCTCCGGTGGAGAGGGGGCGTGCGGCGACCCGGTCGGCGACGACGGCGACGCGCTCGAGCGGGCGGAGCGACCGCCGCACGAAGAACGACAGTCCCAGCAGGACGAGGGCGAGGGCGGTGCCCGCGACGCTCACGAGGATGACGGTGAGGGCCGAGGTCGTGGCCGTCACCTCTTCGACGGACATCCCGGCGACGACTTTCTGACCGTTCTGCTCGCGTGCGGCGAGGCGGAACTCGCCGAGCCCGCCGCCGACGTCCACGGTGACGGGCGTCCGCGCCGACAGATCCGCCTGTGTCACCGCGGCGAGCTGCTTGGCGTCGAGGGACCGTTCCTCTCCGTCGTCGCCGGTGTAGCTCGAGACGACCGTGCCGTCGTCGAACAGGACGAACAGTGAACCGACCCGCGGCGCAGGACCGTCGCCCCGGTCGCCGTTCGCCGGATTCGGCGCGGTCTGCATGCCGTTGCCGAGACGGGCCATCTGCAACGACTCGACGACCTGCGCATCGAGGCGCTCGTACACGAAGGTGCGGAGGGCCAGCGACGTCGCGAGGCCCGTCACGAGCAGGGCGATCGCGACGAGGGCGCCGGTGCCGACGACGAGCGTCCGGCGCAGCGTCCAACGGCGGGCGGTCATTCTGCGGACTTGATCGTGTAGCCGACGCCGCGCACCGTGTGGATGAGGGGTTCGCCGAGACTGTCGATCTTCTTGCGGAGGTAGGAGATGTAGATCTCGACGACGCTCGATGTCCCGCCGAAGTCGTAGCTCCACACCTGGTCGAGGATCTGCGAGCGGGACAGCACGCGGCGCTGGTTCTGCATGAGGTAGCGCAGCAGGTCGAACTCCTTCGCGGTCAGCTTGATCGGGATGCCGCCCCGCACGACCTCGTACGTCTCCTCATCCAGCGTGAGATCGCCCACGCGCAGTCGCGTCTCGGCCGCTGCGGCCGCCGCGACGTGTCGACGGGCCATCCCGCGCAGCCGTACGACGACCTCCTCGAGGTTGAACGGCTTGGTGAGGTAGTCGTCACCGCCGGCGCTGATGCCGGCGATGCGATCCTCGACGGCGTCCTTCGCGGTCAGGAACAGCACGGGAACGTCGTTGCCTGTACTCCGGAGGCGCCGGAGGACCTCCATACCGTCGATCCCCGGCATCATGATGTCGAGCACGACGAGGTCGGGGGCGAACTCCCGCACCAGGTTCAAGGCTTCCTGCCCGTTTGCCGCTGTGCGTGCGTCCCACCCCTCGTTCTGCAGCGCCATCCGCAGCAGATCGCTCAGGTTCGCTTCGTCGTCGACGACGAGCACGCGGACGGGGGAACCGTCTACGCGGGTGAGGGGCGCGGGACGGGAAGGGTTCATGGTGTCAGCTTTCCTGGTTCGGAGAGGGAATGCGACCGTGCGGCGTCCACGGGGACGCCGCACGGTCGAGGGCGTCAGGAGTTCTCGCCGCCGTCGGACGGGGCGCCGCTCCGGTCGCCGGGCTGACCCATCCCACCGGGTCCGCCCATGCCGCCGCCGCCCATGCCCCCGGCGATGGCTTCGCCGGCGGTCACCTCGACCGACTCTCCCGCCACCGTCACGGTGTAGGTGCCGGCGGCGGCGACCTCGGAGGACGAGAACACGACCGTCTCGAACTGCTTCGCGGCCGTCGCCGAGGCGATGACGGTGCCGTCGGCATCCGTGATCTCGATCTCATCTCCCGCAGACCCGCTGATCGTCGCGGCGATCCACGCCTGCGCCGCGTCGGCGTCGGGCGTCTCGGCCATGCCGGCACTGCCCACGGCGAGCAGGGTGCCCCCGCTGACAGAGAAGCCGCCGTTGCTGTCGAGCGCGCCGTTGCCCTGCATGGTCGGACCCCAGACGACGATGTCGCCCCCGGTCACGGTGACCGATCCGTTCGAGTCGATGCCGTCACCACCGGCATCCACCGTCAGGGTGCCGCCCGAGATCGTGATCGTCTCGCCCGTGTCGGACATACCGCCGCCGCCCCCGCCGCCGGCCGTCGAGCCCGAGCCCGCGTCGCCGCTGCCGTTGAGGCCGTCGTCGGATGACGTCACCACCGTCTCGCCGCCACGGATGAGGATGTCGGTGGCCTCGAGTCCTTCGGTGGATTCGGCGATCGTGAGGCTGCCGGCGGCGACGTCCAGGGTGTTCGCGGCGTGCGCGCCGTCGTCCCCCGCGGCGACGGTCACGGTGCCGCCGGTGATGCCGATCGACCCGTCGGAGTGCAGCCCGTCATCGGTCGCGGTGACGTCGACGGTCCCGCCGCCGATCGCGACCACGACGCCGGCGCTGATCCCCTTGGAGCCGGCATCCGCCGCACCCTGGGCGCGGAGCGTGACCGTCCCGCCGGTGACGACCGCATCGGTCGCCGCCGAGATCCCGTCGTCGCCGCTGGTCGCGGAGACCGTGCCGTCCGAGATCCAGACGTACCCGCGGGTGGCGTCCTCGTCGTCGTCGCTCTTGAGCGCGTCGCCGCCGGCCGTGAGATCGAGCGTGCCCCCCGAGATCACGAGCGCGTCCTTTCCGCGGAGCGCGTCGTCGGCGGCATCCACCGTGATCGTCCCCGACGTGATCGCGAGGTCGTCTGTGCTCGCGATGCCGTCGTTGCCGTTCCCCGTCACGTCGAGCGATCCCGAGCCGGTGAGGGTGAGGTCCGCGTCGGCGTAGATCGCGGCGTTGGCTGCAGCGGCGTCGTCGTACGACGAGGCATCCGACACCGTGTTCTGTGTCCCGTCGGCGAGGGAGATGACGACGTCGTCGGCGGTCGTGACGGAGATCGCTGCCCCCGCGGTGTTCGCGATGTCGACACCGTCGAGGATGAGCACGACCTGCGCGTCGTCGGGGGCGGCGACGACGACCGACCCGTCGAGGTCTCCACTCAGGCGGTACACGCCGGCTGCGCCGATCGTGACCGTGCTGCCCGAGACCTCGACGCCGTCGCCGGAGGCCTCGGCGGTCGAGCCCGAGAGAGTGATCTCGACCGCGTCGTCGGCCGTCCAGTCGTCGTCGGCGACGACGGTCGCCTCGTCGTCCGCGGCGAGCACAGCGGTCGCGTCGAGATCGGAGTCGACCGTCACCTGGGCCGCCGTCGAGGTCGCGTCGCCGCTCGACGACGAGGTGTCGCTGCCCGTCGTCGTCAGACCGGTGACGGCGCATCCGGTCAGCAACAGGCCGGCGAGAGCGAGCGGAATGGTGGGAAGGATCAGGCGGCGGCGCATGGCAGCTCCTCGGTGTGGAAGGTGATGGTGGGGGATGAGGCGGCGAAAGGGCCGCGGAGGAGTCGACCCCAGCGGTTGCGGGGGAGGTCGGGGCTGAGCGCGGCGAGCCCCGTGGCGTACTTGCTGACGGAGACCGGACGGTGTCCGGCGCGCCACAGCAGGCGATCGACCGCGGATGCCGACGAGGGCGACTTCGTCTCGAGGATCGCGAGGCCGGGGAGCGTGAATCCGCTTCCGTCGGGGCGATCCCACCGGAGATCGGTGTCGATCGTGGCGCGGGACGACCCGTCGGGGGCGAGGAGCGTCGCACGGGCGTACCGCGTGGTCAGGGTGGCGCCGAGCTCGTCCACGCGACGGGTGTCGACGCCGATCGCCTCGAATGCCGCGGCGACGTCGTCCTGTGCGTCGGGAGTCAGGACCGCTCGGTGGGCGATGTCGTACTCCGACCGCTCCTTGACGGTTGTTCCCCGCGCGCCGCGTGTCTTGATCTCGAGGAACGCGGCGTCCGTGTCGATGTAGGTGCGGGTCCGCAGCTTGAACCGCCGGCGCCGGGGACGGGCCGCCATGTGGAAGCTCAGCAGATCGGGGGTGTCGAAGTAGACCGACTCGTAGGCGAAGCGGCGCGCTCCGCCGATCTCGAGGATCCGGGTGCGATCGTCGACGCGGGCGAGGAGGTCCTCCAGGGCCGGCTGCGGGATCACGTACTTGCGGTCCACCCGGGCGAGCAGGGCCGCCTCGGCGACCATCTCGTCGAGCTCGACCGCCTCGAAACGGGTGAGCGCGTCGGCTGCCGCGGTCATCGTGCGACTCCCGCGGTGAGGCGGACGTCGGCGCTCGCCCGGAAGCGCACGTCGACGAGCGTGGTGTCGTTCACGAAGTCGAGTTCCTGCACGGTGAGCGAGGTGACCTCGCCGCCGACGCGCTCCGCGATCATCGTCCGGAGGGTGGTCTCATCGGACTCGGCGCGGTCGAGGCGGACGATCTGGTGCCGGCTGCGCGAGAGGATGCGCGGGTGGTCGGCTGCCCACAGGACCGCGAGGATCAGGGCGATGAGCGCCGTGACGGGACGGATGTCGGTGGTCGGCAGCCCCGCCATGAGACCCATCGCGAGCGCGGCGAAGTAGTACGCCACTTCGCGCTGCGAGATCTCGGACGACCGCAGCCGGATGATCGACAGCACGCCGAACAGTCCGAGGCCGAGGCCGAGCGCGACTTCCGCCGTCCCCAGCACGCTCGCGACGGCCATGACGCCGACGTTGACGCCCAGGAACGCGACCACGAGGTCGCGGCGCCGGTGGCGTCGGTAGTAGAGCCCGAGGCTGAGGACGAGGGCGGCGGCGATGTCGATCGCGATGAGCAGGATCGAGGGGATGGTCATGGGTTCCTCCGAGGACGTGTGGTGACGATCTCCATCCGAGTCGCCGCACCTTCACCGTTCATAAGAGGCGCATTGACCGCCGATTCGAGCGGTGCGGGCGCCGGAGTGCGGGAGAAGACGACGCGGCGCTGGATCAGGTAGCCGAGGGCGAACAGGGCGGCCTCGGTCGCGATCTTGGCGGGCACGAGTCCGAGCCCGAGCGCGGTGAGGCCGCTCATCCACGCGACGTTCGTGGCGAGGAGCACGGCTGCGAGCGCGGCATAACGACCGGCTTGTCGCAGCAGCGGTCCCCGCGCCTCGCCTCGGAACACCACCCGCCGGTTGACGGCGAAGTTCACGCTCGCGCTCACGACGCGGGCCGCGATGATCGAGGGCACGAGTGCGCCGGTCACGGCGTGGAAGACCAGCAGGAGGACGGCGTCGAGGGCGAACGAGGCCAACGACGATGCGGCGAACAGCACCAGCGGCATCCCGACCCGCAGGGTGTCGATGATCGGGCGGAAGTGACTCGACGCGTTGCCGGCGAGATAGACGGTCTCGATGGGGACCTCGAGGGTCCGCCAGCCGTCCCGACGACAGCGCAGGAGGATGTTCTGCTCGTACTCGAAACGGTCTCCCCGCTGCGCGCGCAGCCACGGGAGCATGACGGCGGGGATGCCGCGCAGCCCCGTCTGCGTGTCGGAGAGGCTCCAGCCGGCCGACGCCCGGAACGCGGCGCGCGCGGCCCGATTGCCGATCCGGCTGCGGAGGGGGTTGCCGGGGCGATCGACCTCGCGGCATCCGAGGACCATCGCGGGGTCGCCGCCGGCTTCGGCAGCGACGGTCGCGTGACCGACGCGGACGATGTCGCGCGCGGTGTGCTGGCCGTCCGCGTCGGCGGTGACGACCGCGTCGCCGGGGAAGGCCTGCGCGGCATGGTCCAGGCCCGTGCGCAGGGCCGCTCCCTTGCCGCGGTTGCGGACGTGGCCGAGCACGGTCGCGCCGAGGGATGCCGCCTCGGCGAAGACGGCGTCGTACGCCGGCCCGCTGCCGTCATCGACGAGGATGACCGGGGTGCCGGGTGCGGCGGACGCGAGATCGCGGAGGAGGTCGAGCAGGGCATCGCCGGGCTCGTATGCGGGGATGAGGACGACCACCGGCTCACTCCCCGATGTAGAGGATGTCGCTGGTGCCGCGTTCGCCGCCGTTGGAGGGCTGGTTCACGACGTCGCCGTCGAAGTACATGGTCGACGAGCCGCCCCCGTCGAGGTTGTATGCGGTCTCGGCGCCCAGTCCGGTCATGATGTCGGCGAGCTCGGTCAGGGTGGCGCCGCGGCTGTATCCGTCGGCGCGGCCGTCGACGACGACGAAGACGAGGTGGTTGTCGTCGATGACGCCGACGGCGGTGCGCGGCTGTTCGCCCTGGATCGAGTGGTTGCCGACGTTGGTGTCGACCTCGACGTCCTCGATGCCGTCCACGGTCGCGCCGTCCTCGACGATCGCAGGACCGAAACTGAGGGTGTTCCAGACGCCGTCGGCCAGGAGCTCGTCGGCGCTCGTCGTGGTCTCGTCGTACACCCGGACGGTGCCGTCGGCGTAGAAGGCGAGCCCGGTCCGGGCGGGGGAGTCGCGGTAGACGACGCCGTTGCGGATGACGATCCCCGTGTCGCGGAACCCGTAGTAGTCGCCGTTGATCGCGAACACGGCGTCGTTGTCCTCGGCGATGCCGCTCGTCGTCTCGGTGATGTTCTCGCCGAACTGGTCCTTCGCGAAGGCGGACCGCAGGCGGGTGGCATCCGCGAGGACGACGTCGGCGACGTAGTACGTCAGGGTGTCGTCGCCCGAGCCGGTCACGACCTGCGAGACGGTGACGCTCGTCTCGCCGTCGGAGTAGGTGTCGCCGTCGACGGTCCCGGCGGTGGACGCTGACCCGGTGGTCGGGGTCGCGGTCGAGTTCTCGGCCTCGTAGGCCGAGACGTCCGAGATCTCGACGTGTTCGATGAGGAAGCGGTCGGCGGCCCACGCCGTCGCGCCCCCGACGGCGAGCGCGAGGGCGAGGCCGCCGGAGAGGAGGGCGGTGCGGACTCGGCGGGGTCTGGTGATGTGCGGCATCCCTCAGGGATACGGATGCGGCATCGGGCGGACGTTGACCGATCCTGAGAACGGCATTAACGGTGGCGGCGCCGGCCGACTGCCATGATCGAGCCATGGGGGAGACGATGGTCGCGGAGCGACTCGAGCCGGCGCCGGAGAAGAAGCGACGGGAACCGCGTCGTCGGGCCCTGCTGATCGCCGCGATCGCGGTCGGGGCGATCGCCGTGGTGGTCGCCGGGTGGCAGATCGCCGCATGGACGGCGCTCGGCGCGGTGCGGATCGTCTACGACGCCCGTCCGGTCGCCTGCGAGGGTGCCGAGGTGACGCTCGACCCGCCGGGGGCGTCGGACGAGTTCCTGAGCGACGGCGGTTTCGCGGGGGACGAGACGTTCTACTCGCCCGTCGTGGGGGTCGAGCCGGGGATGACTTGCGGGGTCCGGTTCTTCGTCGTCAACGACGGCTGGAGCGAGGTCGATGCCCGGGCCGTCGCGCTCCCGGGGATGCAGGAGGACTTCGTCTCCCTCATCCGGCCGACGATGGTGAATCCGAACGGCCAGATGAGGCTCGCCGACATCGACGACGCGGCGGTCTTCGCGATCGAGGGCATGCCCGTGCCCGCCGGGGATCAGCAGTCCTTCACGGTCATCCTCGAGGCGAACGCTGAGGATGCCGCCGGCTACGAACAGTGCTCCGGTTTCATGCCGAGGCCGCCCCGGGTGACCGTCTCGGCGCTCGGCGTGGAGCGCACCGTCGCATCGCCCGAGGATTCCGGCATCTGGTACTCCGACGGCGCGCGCAGCGACTGCGACTGAGGCCGCCGCGAGAGACGTTCGCGTAGCGTGGAGCGGTGACCGTCGGCATCCAGCTGTCCCCGCTCGCCGAGATCCCGGCGACGACCCTCTACCGGATCCTCTGGTTGCGGGTGAGCGTGTTCGTCGTCGAGCAGGGGGCCGCTTACCCCGAGCTCGACGGCCGCGACATCGAACCCGGCGCGATGATCGCCTGGGCCGAGGAGAACGGCGAGGTCCTCGGAACGCTGCGCCTGCTCGACGAGGCGCGCCGGTGGCGGATCGGCCGCGTCGTCACGAGCGCAGCTGCCCGCGGACGCGGCGTCGGTGCCGACCTCATGCGGCGAGCGATCGACCATGCCCTCGCGCAGGATGCGTCCCGCCCCTTCGTCCTCGACGCGCAGGAGCACCTGGCCGAGTGGTACGGCCGGTTCGGTTTCGTGGTGAGCGGCCCGTCGTTCGTGGAGGACCGGATCCCCCACGTGCCGATGACGCGCACCCCATAGGCAGGGCCGTCGGCCGGGCGTAGTCTCGCGCCGTGCGCCCCCTTCGCTTCTCGACGAACGTGACCCTGGACGGTTGCATCGACCACCGCGCCGGGAATCCCGACGCCCAGACCCACGCGCACGCCGCGCAGCAGATCGCGCGGGCCGACGCCCTCGTGCTGGGTCGGGTCGTCTACCGGATGATGGAGGAGGCCTGGCGGCCACCCGCGTCCGAGGGGAGACCGGACTGGATGCAACCGTTCGCCCGGACCATCGACGCAGCGAAGAAGTACGTGGTGTCGTCGACGCTGCCGTCCGTCGACTGGAACGCCGAGCTCCTGGCGGGCGACCTGCGCACCGAGGTCGAGCGTCTCAAAGCGATACCCGGGAAGGGGCTGTACACGGCGGGTGCGACGCTCGCGACGACCCTCGCCGGGTGGGGTCTCATCGACGAATACACCTTCGTCGTCCACCCTCGGATCGCCGGTCACGGTCCGCGCCTCTTCGAGGGCGTGGCGGAGCCCCTCGACCTGGAGCTGGTCGATCGTCTCGCCTTCGATTCGGGCGTAGTGGCGGAGACCTACGTGCCGCGCCACTGACCCAGTCTGAGCCCCATCACCTGTCGACCGTCGCCCTAGGGGCCGAGGCTCCGGCATCCGTGCGGCGCCAGCCTGCGGCATCCCTCACCACCGCCCCGCCCCGCTCGAACGCCTCGAGCCAGCCGGTCATCGGCCACTCGCCCCACCGGCGGTGGAACAGGGCGCCGTTGCGGAGGATGTCGTCGACGTGCTGCCACGGCGGCGAGGTCGTCGGGTGGTACTGGTGGTACGCGTGCGCTCCGCCCGTCCAGACGAGCGGGATGCCGCGCGATCGCATCCGGAACGCGAAGTCGGTGTCCTCGCCGCCGTACCCCTCGTAGTCCTCGTCGAACCCGCCGATGCGCTCCCATGTGCGGGGCGTCAGCGCGAACGACAGCGACCAGAACAGCGCGTACTCCTCGGGTCCCGCCGCGCGTTCCGCGTCGTCCGCGGGCATCGGCCGTGCCGCATGGGGAGAGGTGAGGGCGACGAGGTCGGCGGGGTCGGATGCCGCGACCCCTTCGGCGAGGTAGGTCACCGGTCCGCACAGCACAGCGCCCGCGTGGCGCGCGGCGGCATCCCGGTATCGGCGCAGCAGGTCGGGACCGGGGATGCAGTCCGCGTCGAGGAAGACGAGCAGGTCGGCGTCGCCGGCGGCGAGCGCCCCCGCGTTCCGGCCCGCGGCCAGCCGCAGTCCGTCCGGGCCGGGCGGCACGCGGACGATCACCTCGGCATCGAGCTCGGGCGGTGCGGAGTCGCCGATCCAGACGACGACACGGCGGGCGTCGGGCGCCCCTTCGAGCGCCCGCAGCTGCGCGCGCAGGTGGTCGACGCGTCCTGCGGAGCACAGGCTCACCACCGCGACGCTCATCGCAGGCCTCGCACCGTGTCGCTGATCGCGGCTGCGGCGCGCTGGGGTGCGCCGGCGACCTCCCAGCGCTCCCACTCCGGGCGCGCCGTCGAGGCCCGGTCGACCAGCTCCGGCCACTGCGCGATCGTCGGCCACTCGTCGGCGACCTGTGCCAGGCCCGCGCGGCGCAGCGCCCGACCGGTCTCGCGCTGCTCCTCGAACGGTCGCTCCTGGGGAACGACGATCGCGGGCGCGTGTGCCGCAGCGAGGTCGGCGACCGCGTTCTGACCCGCCCACGAGACGACGACCGCCGCCGAGACGAGGGCCTCCCACGGGTCCTCCGCCCAGGCGCCGCCCTCGCCGAGCACCCGCCACCGCCGGCCGGTCGCCTTCTCGGCATCCCGGATCGCCGCCGGTCCCACGGCCGACCCGCCCGACCCGGCCAACAGGACGACCTCGTCGGTGCGGGTTCCGCCGGCCCCGCGCGCGGCGAAGCGGCTGATCCCGCCGGTGTGCACGACCTTCTCGCCGAGCGCCTCGAGGTGCGGGGGCGACAGGATGCCGCGGGCCCACGGCGCGAGGACGGTGTCGGCGGCCGCGAATCCGAGCATGTGCGGCCGGTCGACGCGGTGACCCGGCTGCGTCACGACGACGGTGCGAAGGCCGAGCAGGCGGGCGAGGAGCGTCACTTCCACAGAGGTGTCGACGACCATGCCGTCCCATCGGCGCTCCGCCGCGGTGGCCGCGATGGTCGCGAGCCGGCCGCGGTGGCCGACGTGCCCGATCGGAGCCCAGTGCAGCATCCCGCCGACGGTCGGGTCGACCGGTTCGCCGCCGTCGTCGTCGCGGTCGAGCACCGTCCAGGTCCAGCCGGAGGGCAGAGCGCGGGGAGCGGGGAGGCTGCTGACGCAGTCGACCTCGGCCGTCAGATGGGGGGCGATCGCGAGCAGGCGCGTGACGTGCCCGCGTCCGTGGTGATGGACGTACCACCCGAGGCGGGGGATCACGCGGCGCTCTCCGTCTCGAGCAGTCGCGCGAAGCTCGCCTCGAGCGCGTCGATGCGGATGTCGAGCGAGAAGCGGCGCTCGGCGGTCTCGCGGACGACGGCGCGGAACGCGGCATCCTTCCCGCTTGGGAGCATCGCCGCGGCGCGTTCCGTCATCGCGTCGACGTCGTCGGCGGCGACCAGCTGCATGCCCATCGTCGCCGCGGCGATCTCGGGCACGCCGCCGACGGCGAACCCGACGACGGGCGTCCCGCACATGAGCGCCTCGGGGCCGACGAGCCCGAACGGTTCGGCCCACGCCGGCGTCGCGAGGGCGAGTCCGCTGCGGCCTACGAGGTCGGCGAGCGGTGCCGGCGCCAGTTCGCCAGCGTACTCGATGCGTCCGCCGAGGCGGGGGGCGAGGATCTCGCGGGCGTACTCCTCGTCGCCGATACGCCCCGCGATGACGAGCCGTCGGCCGAGACGGCGGGCCACCTCGACGGCGACGTGCGGGGCCTTCTCGGGCACGATCCGCCCGAACCAGACGAGGTCCTCCCCGCCGGGTCCGAGCGCCCAGGCTCGAGGGTCGACGCCGTTCGGTAACAGCGTCGAGGGGACACCGGCGGCATCCCACTGCGTCTTCGTGTGCGTGCTCA
>ENA-UOWJ01000571-UOWJ01000571.1-bioreactor-metagenome-genome-assembly--contig:-NODE-571-length-14161-cov-18.396711_pt1 | contig 14161 bp, 10 predicted proteins | sample MGYA00238156_ERZ761611 | MGnify/ENA primary metagenome ERZ761611 (study PRJEB28900, sample SAMN06268034) | bioreactor metagenome | isolation source: Joint BioEnergy Institute, California, USA...
TCAAGTGGCTTCGGTGGGACTCCGAGTGCGGCACGTTCTTCAACGTGTTGGCGGTAAGCTTCTAGCACGGTGTTATTCCTCTTTTTTAAAAAATTACCTGTGAATTCCTGCTTTATAAAAGCTTCACAAATAATATGGACTCTAAAATTTTACTAAAATTCCAGTTAAAAGTTAATGCAAGTACAGTGTTTCTTTGTGATGCTCATTATTTTATAACTAAATGATGCTTATAAAGATCATTCAATAATCAAATCATCATCGCCTTGCATAATTTAAGTACAGATATGGCAACTTTTAACCAAATTCGACGCATAAAAAAGGCAACATCGATGTTGCCTGATTTACTTAGAAAAAGATACTCCACCTTAGTGGACTGTCGTCGAGTTCAAATATTGCTGAAAAGCGTCCCGACAACCCTCAAATTTTAATTCGCATTGATCTTCATAAGTCTGACTATGGTTGTTGCTGGCAAAGGAAATCTCGACCAGACAGCGTTTTTTGTCTTGCTCCAAGATCTGCTTAATCACGACCTTGTCTCCTACACTCAGGACATAGCGTCCGCTACCGATAATCGCCAATCCTTTTTCATCTTCTAACAGCAGATCTGAGTGATATAAATACTTCACGACGTCCATATTATTCTTCTCCTAAAGGCTTTGGAGTTAAATTCATTATTCAATATAAAGATAAGCATTTCTATATTTTAGATTTAGCAATTGTCACAAATTATATTTAATATTGCTTAGGCTATTTTTATTATTAGAAGAATATTCTTATATCTAAAAATATCATTTATTTTTAATAAAAATTTCTTGATCCGTTTTATCCAGACCTAAAAAAACCGTTCCTTAGAACGGTTTGTAATCTGGCATTTTATCATGCGGTGTGGCGATACATTTTTCAGTAAATTCAGCGCGGACTTTCTCACGGGCTGCATCTACATCGGTCTTAATTTCCTGTTCCGGAAGTGCATAGACTTCATCGATAATATTCAGGATAAAACCGCGAGTGATGTCATCATCGATCTTGTTGGCATGCTCAACAGCCTTTTCTTTCTCGATCGCATTCTGACGATCCAGCATAATGGTCCGTGCAGCATTCCCCACACTACGACAATAGCCATGCCACTGCTCTTCAGGGGTTAAAGGTTTTTTCTCTGCACAGCCGACCAGAGCAACCATCAGCGATAAAGCAAATAACTTTTTCATGAATTTCTCCTTCCGAGAGGCACTATAAGAGATCAGCACAGATTTGTCATTTAAAATGAAATTTCTACCTATTCTTATTGATACTGCCTGCTCGAAAGTATCATTTCATATCTTAGCCACAGCTTGCCTGAACTACTTTCTTAGTGGCTGGATCTACAGTGACCGTCACGCGCTCTTCACGATAATCCATAGTGACAGGCTGGCCAGGTGCAACCATGCGTACCATTTGAGCTTTGGTTTTCTCTTTGATTTTTGCTTCAGTTAAATTGGATTGGCCAACCAGCGCAGCTGCCTGATCAGCGATACATTTAGGCTGGTTTGCTCGGAAATATTCCCATTCTTCGACCACTTGCCCATTTTTTAAATGACAATAGCCCACTTGCCCATTAGTTTCATTACGGATTTCCAGCTTTCCACCCTGATTGATACAATAGGCACTCGCTGGATTGGCTGTTCCTAATGACGCAGAGTTTGAATCAGGCGACTGGGTTGTACTACAACCAGCAAGGAGGATGGATGCAAATAATCCGGACAAACCAGATAAAATTATTTTTTTCATGAGCGGTATTCTTCTAAAGGAATTCGCCTTTAATGTAGCATATTCCATTTATAGCGTCAGATCTGAAAAGGCTTGAGTGTTTGTAATTCTGTAAAAAGCGGCAGGATCATTTTTTAATATCATTAGGTTTAACCCCATTTAAGTTCTCACTATTTCCTATGATTTATATCAATCAATAATTAGCTTTTAAAAGTAATCTCTTTCTTAAACTAACTAAAATTTAGATTTAGTTAAATATTGGAATGGCTTTAAGATGACAATGTCATTACATTATTATACAAAGTGTTTATTACCTTTCATGATCCCAAGATTACTCTAATATTTTGTTTTTAGATTATTAAATTAATTATTGCCTAGTTTCTTTGTTTTAGCCTTTTTTTATTCACGAAGCTTGATGTTTGTACTAGCGGCCATATTGATTTAATATTTGATTGAATTTTAAACTTTATCTCGGCATGCAAGACGATCTCCAGCTTTCTTTAAAAGAATACCTTTCTACGGTTCAGGAAGTGGTTAAAATCACTTTCGATACACCGGTGTGGGTCAAAGCTGAGATTCGAAATTTAAATATCAAAGCTGGCCATTACTATCTGGAACTGGCAGAAAAAGATCCTGACAATGATCAGGTCATTGCCAGTTGCCGGGCCACCATCTGGAAATTTGCTGCACAGAAAATTGTGACGCAATTTGAACGTGAAAGTGGTATTGAGCTAAGCCGGGACCTTAAGGTTTTAATCAAAGTCAAAGCCAGCTTTGATCCGCAATATGGGTTTTCCCTAAATATTACAGAGATTGATTCTGGATATACCTTGGGTGATATAGCCCGACGTTATCAGCAGATTGTAGAAAGACTGACAACCGAAGGTCTGATTGATCGCAATAAAAATCTGCCTACACCTTTTGACCTCAACCGGATTCTGGTGATTGCTCCGGAAAAGGCTGCAGGTCTGGGCGATTTCAAGAAAGATGCTGATGCTTTACAAAAAGCTCAGGTATGCGAATTTATCTATCACAGTGCGACCTTTCAGGGAAATACGGCAGCGCAAAGCATCATGCAAAGCTTGGCACAAGCTTTAAAGCAGTGGGCACAAACTTATCATCACGCGCCTGACCTGATCGTAATCATTCGTGGCGGTGGTGCAGTCAATGATCTGGCTTATTTGAATGATTATGCACTGGCTGCCCTGCTCTGCAAACGTTCAGTTCCCGTCTGGGTTGGTATTGGTCATGAAAAAGACAGGACGATTCTGGATGAAATTGCTCATCGTTCTTTCGACACACCAAGTAAAGTGATTGCTGGAATTCGCAATCATGTCGTCGAGCTGACGCAAGAAGTTATAAATAACCTGCAAAGTATCCAGAGACTTTCTCAACAGCAAATTCAAGCTTATCAAAGCCAGAATGAGCAATATCTAAAGCTAATCCAAAATTTGGCCAATCACCAGATTATGAATGCCTTGCAACGTTTAGAGCAGCTCAAGTCCAACACCTCTAACCTTGCCCAGCAACAGACCCAACTGATTAACCAGCAGCTAGATGCCCTGATGCGGGAAACACTGCTGCAAAATCCCAAACATGTTTTGTCCAAAGGCTATGCCATTGTGCGCCAGCAAGAACATGTGGTTCGTTCAATCCATCAAATTGATGTCCAACAACCCGTTCAGGTTGAATTACACGATGGCCTATTTTCAGCACAACTTACGCAGGTAACTCCCCATGAGTCATGATACTTTGAGCTTTCAGGAAGGCTATGACATCTTGAAAAAGAATGCTGAATTACTTGAATCTCAGCAAGAACCAGATATTGATAATCTGATGAAAATCGTTGAAGAGTCTATGCAGGCGTATAAAGCCTGTAAATCTCGAGTGGAAGCTGTTCAGAATGCACTAAACGAGACCTTTAAGGATTAATTTTATTAAATACCTTAAATCAGTATAGCCTGATGATTTAAATGCTTAGGCTATTTTTAAATCTCTTGCCTATAAAAAAGCCCTCATTTAGAGGGCTTTTTATTAGATTAGAATCTCCAGTTATAGAACAAGTCAATTGCACGCTCTAAAGACTGACTGGCTTCCAGATATAAACGCTGATTCATTTGATAACGTAAAGTCAGCTTGTTCACTGGGGTAAATACGCCAACCCCATAACGGATATACAAGTCTGGCGTAATATAACCGGTTACAGACACCTGAGTATCATCCCCTGTTCCCTGTGCATCCAGTGCCAGACCACTCAAGCCAAAGCTACGGCCAATCTGGTTGGTCAAGGCACGCGTACCGCCCAAGCCCAGACTGATCCCGGCGGCTGCAATGGTGTTGTTTACATCAGATCTGAAACCTTCCGCCTGACTTAAACCTGAAGCTCCTTCATTGATACGACCAGTAATCAGGGCATTCAACGCTTCCTGTTCAGACAGACCAGCATCGTTATACACCTGAATGGCAGGACTTGAGGCTGTACCTGTAACACGCACACCCACCGTGCTGCCTTGTATGGATTTATTGGCATCAATATCCAGGGTTGGATTCGATAACGGGCCATTGAAACGTGCAATCGCACGGTTCAGATCCAGACTTTGTCCATAGGCTTCAATTTTCACCCGTTGTGATACCCCGATCGCCCCATTGGCACGCATCGCAGATTCCAGACCACGTTGCGTCAGATTGACACGACCTAAGAGTGGTATACGGCTGTCAAAGCCCTGGAAGATCACCTGATTTCCTAACGACACTGCAACATCTGCGCGAATATCCCATGGACGTGCCGCTTTCAGAATGGCGAGCTGGTCATCTCCTTCACGTACAACACGAACATCAGAAGACAAGCCCACGACAGGTTCAGAGGCTTCAGGCATGGAAATCAGTGCACGAGGAACATCGACCTTGCCACTCAAGCTTAATTTTTTATTGAACGGATACATATCCAAGGTCAGGTCAGGCGTAACCACTGCAGTAATCAGCGGTGCCTGACGAATCAACAGATTTTCGCCCTGAAGTTTGAGCTGTACGCGTGGATCACCTTTCCAGTCTACAGAGCCGGTTAATTTACCAGCGCCACGGCCACTGTTAAATGCACCATTAATCGTCGCGGTATTTTGGCGGACTGATGAATAGAGCTGCACATTGGTCAGATTGACTGGCAATGAAATCATGCTGATCGCCCCGTCCTTAACCCGAATTTCACCTTCAAGTAATGGATCGGTTAACGTTCCGCTAATTTTACCTGCATAAGACAAGGTACCATCCAGATTACGCACATCCTGAATGAATGGCTTAAAGACCTTCAGCTGAACCTGGTTAAAGGCAATCTCGCCACGCATTGGTTTATTGTCACGATATGGATCAATAATCACATTGGCATAGCCTGTACCAATATCTGGTGTTTTCACATCCAGACGAATCTGTAGACCGGCAGCCACGCTTTTTGCGACCAGCCCCACTTCATCATATTTTAAGGTCGAGCCTAAATATTCCGGATCATCAGAAGATAAGCCGATCACCCCATTGCGGGTTACCAGACGTGCATCAATTTTCGGTTTAGCACCTTGTGCCCAAGCTGCCTTGGCATAACCATTCACTTTACCGGTTAATGCTATGCCTTCTGGCAGGAAGGCACTAAAGTCAGCCAGATCCAGATTACGGGTAATAAAAGAAGCACTGCCTCGAGTTTTATTCACTCGAATTGGCTGATCAAAGCAGAGCTGGCTTTGCTGGCTCATCCAGCAATGAGCGCCAACAAACAGATCCGACTGTGCAGTGTTATAAATCACAGCTGCATTTTGACGCTGTACCAGATGGGTACGCAGTGAGTCGAAATCACCGCGCTGGATCTGGCCTAACCAGTTATTTTGTGCATTAAAACCACCTGCGAGCTGAACAAAGAATTTAGACAGCTTGTTTTCAGCCTGAACTTGCAGTACATGCGCGGCGCGCGTTCCAGCTAGTGAAACTTCACCACGTACAATCTGTCTATTGCCACTACGCAACTGATCCATGGTCGCAGTCAATAAAGTCGGTGTGGTTTGTGAAGTCGGCAACTGGCCGCGTACCCGAATCTTGTCTACGCTAAATAGGTTCTTGAAGGCAAAATTATCCACTGCCAGATTCGCAGTTGCTTGCAAACGCGGTTGTGCCTGCATATTGATGTAGCCTTGTACCCGGCCTCTTAATCCCGGATAAAGCTCATATAATGCCGGCGCATTCACTTTAAGTTGCAAATTCTGCGCATTACCTGTGGCCTGTAGCTGGTTGCTGGCATAAGACAGGAACAGGTTATTGGCTTCAAACTGCTGCGGTACAAAACCACGCTGCTTGGAGTCAATCAATACAGCCAGATTACCCTTACCGCGTACCGGTTTATTATTCAACATACCGGCCAGATTTAAGCGTTGAATCTGGACACGCTTCACTGCATCTGACCAGACACCTTGGGTTTGCAGATTGCCAGACAATTCACCTTTAAGCTTGGCATTGAAATACTGAGGTTTAAAACGCACCAGAGAGGCATTTACATTCCAGCCAATACCATTTGCCAGATTCACCTGACCATTGGCATTAATTTTTCCAGCGACCCCATCATGACGCAGTTCCTTGATATTCAGCATATCAGGCGTACCTGACAAGCGCAGTTTCAACAATCCCTGACTGGCCTTGATCTGGCTGGCACTTAATGCACCATCATAATTGACCGCATAACTTTTGAATCCGCCACCTGCTTTTTCATCATGGAACAACAAGGCAATATTACTATTACCTGTCAGATGAACGGTTTCATTTTGCGCAGCCAGTCGTCCGGTCAGATCTACACCGCTAAGATTAATAATTTGCTGATTCGGGCGTGCATAACCACTGGCTTTTACCCGACCATTCAAGCGGTCAATTGGTGAAGCTGCAGCCAGAGTCTGAGTATTCAGGTTCTGGGCATTTAATACTGCGGACCATTTGAGCTGACGTTTTTCTTCTGGCAGTTCAACCCGTGCATTACCTGTTAGACTGCCGGCCTGTCCATTTCCACTATATTTAAAACTTGGAACATTCAGAATATTATTTTTCAGGTTTAGTTGTGCCTGATACATTCCTGTCGGCAACAGCCCTTCTTCATGCTGAGCAACCTGAGTAGCGACATGGATATTCTGCTGGCCTTCGACCAGTACCAGATCAACATCGCCTGATTCACTTTTTAACCAGCCGATATAAGGCACAGCACGATCAATATTTTTCCAGGCCACATCCAGTAACATCGGTTGAGCTTTATTGTCTTTAACCGGCTTCTGATCCAGCTTGATATTCCAGGTTTCATAGCGGTCAAAATCCACCAGTCCTGTTAAATGCAGGCCATTTTCCAGGTTACCGGTAGAGGCAATATTACCGTCCAGACTTGGTGGCAGAAAGTCTTGCACCACCTGTGGAATTCGCTGATGTTTTGGATCAATCCCATTCATGCGACCTGTCAGATCCCAATCCACCTGATCAGCCCAGCCTACAGTACCTGCCAGGCTTACCGAACCTTTCATCAGCTGACCATTTAGATCAGTAATATTGAGCTGATTGACCAGATCGGTGTACATCACTGCGGTATATTGCCCATCCGGGATATTTTCACCTTCAATATCGGTGCGAACATTCAGATCCAGGCGCTTGGTATTCCCATTAAACTCAGCCACACCATCTTTCGTAAACAGTTTTTGCTCTGTCAGGATTGGCCAGTGATATTGCTTGAACTGGAGTTCACCACGCATGGGTACATTAGGACGCATCGGGTGCAGAACCGCCCAGCCTGTCAGCAAATCTGGAGTGTTGGTCGCGACCCCGGCCTGAATGGTATCCAGTGTACCTCTAGCACGTACTTGAATATCATGAATATTCAGGCTTTCTCTGAGTGAAGGCAGATTTAAAATCCCGCGTGCATCTAGTGGATATTTACCTTCAAACTGCATTTTCCCAGTAGCTTCACGTACCGACAGATAGCCCATGTCCATGCGGGAATCTTCGAAATTCAGCTCGGTACCTGACCATAATGCTTCATTCAGTTCAATATTATAAAAATCAACTGCATTGGTCTGAGTCTTAATCACCAAGTGATCGAGAAGTAAATGATCAACCCGCAATACAAACGGTAAACGAATAGCATTGAACTTGAATGGCTCATCACTTGGCGGATTTTTATTAATAATCTGTAAATTCAGTACATCTGCTTCAGTCAGATGAATTTCTTTTTTGATAATCGCCCGCCAACCCAGCTTGACATCAGCACGGTCAATTTTGACATCGACCGGTTTCAGGGTAACCAGAACATTTTTCAGGATAATCCCGCGCCACAGGTTCCCACCTTCATATTCATAATGAATGATTTCCTGGCGCTGCATCACCTGATCGAGCAGGAATTTACTGCCTTTATCGGTAGAAAACAGGATCGCCAGTACAGACAGCAGAAAAATAAGAGAAAAAAGGACCGACAATAGAATACTTCTAAATATACGGCGCTTTTTCGGCACAACTTCAGGTTGTTGCTCTTGTTCTGGCTGTGGTTGGTTCTCGACCATGATCTACCCAAATAACTATTTTTTAATTAATAAATGTTTTATAACTGCGAGCCAATAAAGAAGTGCAGACGAATCGGATAATTGTCATCCGACAGTCCGGTCGCCACATCTAAACGAATTGGGCCAATCGGTGAAGCCCAACGAATCCCCAGCCCCGCACCATATTCTGTCGGATTACTAAAATCCTCATTATAGGCATTTCCGGCATCCGCAAATACTGCAGCGCGCCAGCCCTCCCTGAACTGATAATTATACTCCAGTGAAGCCACACCCAAAGCCTGTCCGCCCACTTTAAAGCCTTCAATTTCCGGAGAAAGACTCTTATAGTCGAAACCACGGATACTTTGATCACCGCCACTAAAATAGCGCAGGTTATAAGGTACTTTGGCAAAATCTTCAGTAAAGATATAACCCAGATCCGCACGTCCAACAAACTGGTGATCGGCATTTTCACCCAGTGAATAGATAAAACGCCAGCCTGCATTCACAATCGCCATATCGGCATCAGACAATAGAGCTTCACTGCCCAATTCGACTTTATAGGTTTGCTTAAAGCCCTTGGTCGGGTTCACGCGGCGATCACTATCAGTACGGGAAACTTCATACCCCACCAGTAAAGACTGCTGTTCATCTTCAGTATTGAATCTGAATGCTTCCGGAATCTGGCTAAAATCAACCGAACCATCCTGCGTCAGACGATCCAGACGGTAACGTAGACCGTAGGTTTGTTGCCAATTAGCACGCGGATTTTTAATAATCCGGTCAGCACCAAGTACCGCGGATTCAATTAACAGGCCATCACCTTGGGCCACACCATCACGTTCTTCACGCTCATAACCACCCACGATACTGATATAGTCATTAAGTGGATGGTTGTATGGAATATTATAACGGCCATCAATTGACTGACGGATTTGTGACAATTCAAGGTTGGCATCAAATGAGTGACCACGCTTGTTTACGATCGCGCGGCGATATTGTCCACGTAAGCGTGTTCCGGTATCCGTACCATAACCCAGACCGACTTCGGCACTGTTAAGACGGTCTGCATTCAGTGTCACAATCACCGGAATTTTTTTCTCTTCACGAGCCTGAGCCTTTAAACGTTCTTCTTCGTCTTCTTTGGTCTGCTGCTGAACCCGCAAAGTTCTTAAGTTTGGATTTTCTGCATCACGACTACCGGCGAACTGATCTTCATCCACCACATCCTGTGTAACTTCCTGATCGGATACTGGTGCAGCTTTCTTGGCCACACCTATTTCATCTTCTGAAAACTTCTGTTCTTCTATCAGACTCTGAATATCCGGTGCCAGTTCCAGCTCTCGATCAATAGGATCAGGACGAATTGTATCCACCAGCGTATAGTTAAAATAACGTGAGTTCGTCAGGTTGTTGGCCAAGCTATTCACACGCCAGAAGGTGTAGTCAGCACCATCTTCCCAGGTGACCAGACTTTCCAGTACATCACGATTCAGTGGAAATTCTTTTTCAGGATCACTCATCCTGAACTCTACATTACCCAGTTTATAACGCTCACCTGTTTCAAAGCGCAGATTCACATCGGCTGTATTTTCGGGTTGAGCAATGCGCACATCATGCAAGCGCCAGTAAGCATCAAAATAACCATTGTCGCTGGCTGCGGTATTAATCCGGTCCTTGGTTTTTTCATAATCCCCATGGTTAAAGATATCACCTTCTTCCTGTTCAGGTAGAAGACTAATAACCTGGAACTGCGGCTGTTCACCACCTGGCCCACTAAACTCAATATTATGGGTATTGATAATGACCGGCTCATTCGGGGTTACATAAACTCTGACCCGGCTATCTGATAATTTTTCAAATCTGAACTGGGCATTGTAATAACCTACAGCTTGGGCAGCCTGATTGGACAGATTACGGAGTTGCGGTAATGCAGATGAAAAATCTTCAAAGGATTCCTGGGTAAAGCTAGAAAGTTTAGCTTTTACATTATTTCTAAGATTCGTATAACCTTCTGACTGGGCTTTACGATTCAATCCGCCATTGCTTTGTGCAGTGCCATTTCCATTCACAATGACCACATCTGCACTGATCCGAGGCAAACTGGCGGTCATAATCTGGCGAGGTGGACGTATTTTATAAAACAGTCGCTTGAAAATATTAGGGCGTTTATCATTTTCAGGCGTCGTTGGTGCAGGCAACTCGGATAAGGTCGCACCCGACTCATTTCTTTGGACAATAATCTGGCTATCGGCCTGAATGGACTGCATAAGCTGATCAACATTCACAGGTGCCTGATTGATTTCAACCAGTTCCTGCTGACTCATATCATTGACTACCGTTTCAGTTTGCGCTGATTGGCGATAGGCTTGCGCCTCGCGTTTCGCTTCTTCTGCAACCTGATAAATCTCATTGGCCATACTCTGGTCAATCGTTTGCACCGGCAGGCTTTCTAAATCATCAAACTCAATTGGCTGAAATTCACCCAGAGACGTTCCCATATTCTGCTGCTCTTGCAGCATTTGCATACTATCTACGGTCGAAGTTTCAGGTTCTAAGGCTTCTTCAACTTTTTCTGTCGCTTCAGCTTCGGTCGTAGCTACCCCTTGTCGAACGGCTTCCTGGGATAACTCTTCGATCATTTCTGCCTGAGATAGTGCTACCGGAGTTTCGGTCTGCTCGGTTTGTGCCATGCCCTGATGCGATAACATCATGAAAAATATACTCATACATAGCCTGGCTCGGCCATGATACGGTACGAGAGACCCCATACTACGATTCAGCATCGTTTGTTTAAATTTTCTCTTTGCGGGCATAGCAAACTCTAAACGAATACATTCTTTAATTGATTATTTGACCGAAAAAGATAAGCTAAAGAACTTAAATTATTGGGTTTTGCCTTTACATGGACGAAAGTATCTTACATGATTTTTCTCAATGTTTACGTATATCTCACATTTCTTAATAAATCTTAATGTAGCACGTCTTATATGAACAACAATGAACATTTGTTAGCGAGCCGCCGCTTTTTACCCATGTTCCTGACCCAGTTTTTTGGTGCACTGAATGATAATGTTTTTAAACAGGCATTATTACTGGTGATTACCTATGGTTGGATTCAGCAACAATCAGCCAGTATTAGCACACTAAATAACCTTGCCGCACTATTGTTCATTTTGCCTTATTTTATTTTCTCTGCGACGGCAGGCCAGATTGCAGACAAATATGAACGTTCCCAGCTGATTCGCTATTTAAAGATTTTTGAAATTGTGATCATGATTCTGGGGACTGTTGGTTTCCTACTCGGTCATTTATGGATTCTATTGTTCGCCCTGTTTTTAATGGGCACTCAATCCACTTTTTTCGGCCCGATTAAATATGCCATTTTGCCTGAAGTATTAAAACCGGATGAATTGATGTCAGGTAACGCACTATTTCAGTCAGGCACTTCATTAGCGATTTTATTCGGTATGATTCTGGGTGGTGCAGTCATTGCTGCTTCTACAGGCAATCTGATCTGGATCAGCCTGACGGTGTTAAGTATTGCCGTGGTTGGCTATCTCTCCAGTCGTTATATTCTGAAGCAGAGCATTCCAGCGCCTGAAATCAACATTGACTGGAACTTTTTCCGGACCAGCTTTCAGACCATTAAATATGCCAAAAGCTTACCGCTGGTTTTTTTAATTCTGCTGGGTAACTCCTGGTACTGGTTTTATGGTGCAACTTATTTGACCCAGATTCCACAGCTTACCTTACAAAACCTGCATGCTTCTGAAAATGTTGCCAGTCTGCTTTTAACCTTTTTCTCTGTCGGGATCGGTTTAGGTTCTTATCTATGCCGTAGATTAGGTGGTACTGAGGTCAATATTAAAATGGTTCCTATTGGCGCTATTGGTCTTGTAGTTTTTGCATTGTATCTGGCAGCAAGTCTTGCCTTTGTCCCGGAACGTACTGGTGCTCTACTTGGCTTGGCAGATGTATTCCAGCAAGGCTGGAGCTATTATCATGTGATGCTGGCGGTAACTTTACTGGGCATCAGTGGCGGTTTTTATATCGTGCCGCTGTATGCCATGATGCAAGCGCATTCTCCCCGCTCACATCGTGCACGTGTGGTTGCAGCAAATAACATCCTGAATGCCGTTTTCATGGTATCTTCTGCTATATTCTCAATTATTATTTTAAGCGTTCTAGAGTTTGATCTTAAAATACTTTTCTGTATTACTGCAGTGTTGAGTGGCCTGTTTACTTTATGGCTGCTCTATAGATTGAAACCGATGATCAAAACCGCAAAAGCCCCTTTGGAGGATTAATTCATGCGTCAATATACAGGTGTCGATAAGCTTATTCATTCTTTTGACCAGGCATTACGCAGTCTTGTTCCAGGAACGACTTCCTCACAACGGGAAAATCCAGCCAAACCGGTTGAAACCCAGCTTACCGTGAGTGATGCCCGTCATGTGGCTGGTTTAATGCGTGTGAATCATAGTGGTGAGGTTTGTGCCCAAGCGCTTTATCATGGACAGGCATTAACAGCGAAATTACCAAATGTACGTCGGGAAATGGAACAGGCAGCAATTGAGGAACAGGATCATCTGGCCTGGTGTGAAGACCGCTTACAAGAACTGGATAGCCATACCAGTTTACTTAATCCGGTCTGGTACGGCCTTTCCTTTGGGATGGGTGCAATTGCCGGCATTGCGGGGGACAAATACAGTCTGGGTTTTGTTGCAGAAACCGAACGCCAAGTGAGTATGCATTTACAGCATCATATTAATCAACTGCCCGCACAAGATGAACGCTCACGTCGCATTCTGGAACAGATGAATGAAGATGAATTGCATCACCGTGATACAGCTTTGGCTGCAGGCGGCGTAGATTTACCCCTTCCAGTCAAGATTGCCATGACCGGTATTTCCAAGTTAATGACTAAAACCAGTTATTATATTTAAGTATCAAATGAAGCCCTCTTTTTTGAGGGCTTTTTTTATTCTCATGAATTCTTAAACAAGATGACTCATTGATTTTTTTGAGTGCAGATCAATCAATTTAACCATCTATCCAACAGAATATCGGTTCACATTTTAATCAAACTCTATTCTTTTATTCAGCTGTTATAATCGAACCGGTTTCATCTCGTATTTATTAAAATTCTAGAACGATTGAGACAGGTATAACTATTAAATAGCTATGACCTATTTATCAAAAAAATAATGCTTTAAAGGTGACGTATGGAAACAGGTATTATTCTTGGCATTCTATTCGCAATTATTGTGTTGTTAGTTATTTTTTATAAAAAGAAAAAGTAAATAACAGTTTTTTGGCAAATACAGATCCCCTACTTAGATAAAACTGAAAAATTCATTAGATTAATTTCAGATACAGATTAAATTTTGACTTGTGGATATTGAAGACGGCGATCATATTCAAATGCAGGATGAGACCAGATGTCATGCATCGGGATTTTTACGTCTAGTGCAAGCGGTAATTTTTTGGGATTAAATTCCATCTGGCTTAAATCATTTCCCCATGCAATCAGGTCGACATCCAGGCTGATCTGATGCGATGGTCGAACCCGCCCTGAATCCGTTTCCATTTGCTTTAATAAATCTGTCATATCTTGAACAGAAACTTCACTGTATAGGAGGCAGGCCGCATTCCAGTAATCTGCTCCGATACTATCCCGACATGGAATGAGGTAAATTGGAGAAAACCGGACTTCCCCCAACTCACTGATCCGTTGCTGGGCAGCCTGAAAATGTTGCTGTGGATGACAATTACTCGCCAGTGCTAGGGCGAATATCGTTGCGGTGGCGTTCAAGACGTATCCCTACAGAATTGGCTTGCGCGATAATGGCAGGCTTACGGATCGTAAT
>ENA-UOWJ01000572-UOWJ01000572.1-bioreactor-metagenome-genome-assembly--contig:-NODE-572-length-14143-cov-15.885789_pt1 | contig 14143 bp, 9 predicted proteins | sample MGYA00238156_ERZ761611 | MGnify/ENA primary metagenome ERZ761611 (study PRJEB28900, sample SAMN06268034) | bioreactor metagenome | isolation source: Joint BioEnergy Institute, California, USA | place...
CCCATTGGTGGCGTCGATGCATATTGATGGTGTTTCATGGTATCGTCTCCCTGTTAACAAGCCAGCACTTTCATTACTTAAAAGACCTTTCAATTGCTGGATTTTTTACGTAATCGAATCATATTCCAAGACATTTTTGGTAAAACGGCAACTAATTTATCATTCTCAAAATAAGATTCACCATTGTTATGTGGTTTAACTTGTTGGTCATGTAATAAGTTCACTGCTTTAGGATCATTATGTTCTAAAACAATGTGTTCAACTAATTCAAAACCTTCAAAAGAGCGGATATCAATATCAACAAGAAGCATATTATCTAAATGACGGTTTGTTGCAAAGATAACCAACTCCTCTTTTTCTTCATTATAAACAACTGCTTGATCTAAATATGGAACATCTGTAAAATCTTTACTGTCATATTTGGGTGATTCAACAACAGTATTTAATGCCGTGCCTCGACCATAAACGGAAGTATAATAATAAGGATAAAAGATTGTTTGTTTCCATATTCCTCCCCCGGTTTCCGTCATAATTGGGGCAATTACATTTACCAATTGAGCCATACATGCCATTTTGACCCGGTCGGAATGTCTAAGCAAAGTGTTCAGCATACTACCAACCAACAAGGCATCTTCAAAATTATAGACATCTTCCAATAAAGGTGGTGCAACTGTCCATGGTTCCAATTTTTTATCTTGTTCATTTGAGTGGAACCAAACATTCCATTCATCAAAGCTTAAATACATTGTTTTTTTGCTACGTTTTTTTGCTTTTATATAATCGCATACAGATATAACTGTTTTTATAAAATCTTCCATATCCATTGATTTTGCTAGGTAATTGGCAGTATCATTTTCCGTATTACCATAGTATTGGTGCATCGAAATATAATCCGCATATTCATACGTATGTTCCAATGTATCTGCTTCCCATTGTGGAAATGTCGGCATAGCCGTATTCGAACTTCCGCAGCTAACTAGTTCAATCGTCGGATCAACAAGTTTCATCGCCTTTGCCGTTTCAGCAGCCAATCGACCATATTCATAAGCTGTTTTATGACCAATTTGCCACGGCCCGTCCATTTCATTTCCTAAGCACCATACTTTAATGTTATGGGGGTCTTTATAGCCATGTTCTCTGCGTAAATCACTCCAGTAGGAACCAGCCGGGTGATTACAATATTCCACTAGGTTCCGCGCCGCATCAATTCCACGTGTACCAAGGTTGACTGCCATCATTACTTCAGCATTCACCTTTTTAGCCCATTCAACAAACTCATTTGTACCAACTTCATTCGTTTCAAGAGATCTCCAAGCAAGTTCTAATCGTTTGGGTCTTTTTTCTTTAGGTCCAACACCATCTTCCCAATTATAAGCCGAGACCATATTGCCTCCAGGGTAACGAATAATCGGTACTTGTAACTCTTTAACCATATTTATAACATCTTGGCGAAAACCATGTTCATCTGCTGTTGGATGCCCCGGTTCATATAAACCTCCATAAACCGCTCTCCCCAAATGTTCAATAAATGAACCATAAATTCTTGGATTTACATCTGAAATTTTAAAAGTTCTATCCACTACCATCTTCGCTTTTAAATGATTTTCACTCATTTGTTTCACCCTTTTTGTAATAATTGTAAAACGCTTACAGGTTGAAAGAAAAAAATTTTCTTTAGAAACCTAGTTATACGTACATTAATTAGTATTTACTACAATATCCATCAACTTATACGTACAATATAAGCATAACCGACTATATTTTTTCTGTCAACCCATACTTATAATAAAAATATTTATAATCTTCATCACTAAATGTACGTAACTGGTAATAGGCTGTTCTAAAGCCAGTAGCTGACTTCTTAATGAACAGCCCATTTCCTTCAATATTAATTCGTCATATCTCCCACAATTATTTTTACTTCATAAACACCACCGGCAATTGTCTCTTCGTAAGATTTGAATTTGACGGTAACCTTTTGTTTACCCTGTGTCAAAGACTTCGGAATTTCATAGAAGACATCAAACAATCCTTCAGAAGGTTGATTGTTCTTTAACTTTTGATTAGCAATGACAATATCATCAACTAAAATATCAAAATTCCGCTCATATTCTATTCCATCAATAAAAATATTGTTGTCGTTTCCAAAGTATTTTACCGCTAAAAAGTTTGATCTTTCCGGGTCTATTTTCATCTGATAGCTAAAAAAGCCCTCTTCACCTCGAGCATCTCTCCAGCCTCTATGAACTACATTCAAATAACCGGAAAAAGAATTTCTTGATTGAATGCAGTGATCAATTTCAGGTTGCTGTTCATTCGGTGATACGACATCAGCTGTAAGCTTATTCAAACTTTCCTGTTCTTTTCTCTTTTTCTCAAGATATAATTGATATTCCTTGTCACTCATAATCTTCCAATAAACTGTATAGCGTTGATGATGCAATTCATAAAAAGGAATTAGTTTTAATTTTAAACTTCCTGGTTGTCCAACTGATTCTGTTTCAAAAACTAGTTTTGAATCTATCCGGTTCACCCACTTGTTAACATCTTTTTTATTCGTCACCAACACAGGAACTTCAATCAACTCAAAATTATTTAGTGCTTGGTGATCAGCAACAATGTCGGTTTCAGGAAAATTCTCCGTACCTAAAGCACCAGCCAAGACAATAGGTCCGTACATAATTGCTTGTTTTTGCGGGTCATCCATAGATATATAAAGATGTAAATTCATAGGTAACCTAATTTCAACAATATCTCCGGTTTGCCATTGTCTCGTAATTACAAGATAATTATTGGCAATTTGTGCTTTAACTGGTTTTCCATTAACAGTAACCTCCATTTCACCGACCAACCAATAAGGGATTCGAATATGAAGGTCCATTTTTATCCCATTCGCCTGGATAAATGTTAATTTTGTGCATTCTCCTGTAGGAAATGACGTTTCTTGCTTCAATATAACTTTTTTATTTTGTAACTCAATTTGTGATGAGATAAAAAGGTTTACATAGAGTTGGTCACCTTCTTGATAATAAATATTTCGTGTATATCGGGCCGGATTTTCCATACCTGTCCCAGTACAACACCAAAAAGAATCATCAGGTGTACAATACACTTTAAAATGACCGGGTTCAGTGGACACGAAATATGTTTTCATTCCTGAATCTGGATCTTGTGATGCTAAAATATGGTTATATAGTGCTTTTTCATAAAAGTCTATATATTCCGTTCTATGTTCCCATTGGTAGATCAATTCAGTTAATTTCAACATATTGTAAGTATTGCATGTTTCAGTTGTAGTTTTGCCCAGTTTTTCGGAATGTTCCGGGCCGAAATGTTCATTAATACTATTCCCACCAATAACATAAGATCGATCTTGCACAACTTTATTCCAAAAGAATTCAGCAATATTTCTGTAATATATGTCCCCCGTAAGATTATACAGTTTTGCAGCTCCTATTACTTTTGGAATTTGTGTATTGGCATGTTTACCTTCAAGATCATCTATTCCTTTTGATAAAGGATCTAGAATCGCTTTATGACAAAATCTTTTTGCCAGTTCAAGATAATCATTATTACCAGTTATCCGATACAAATCAGCCATCGCCTCGTTCATACCGCCATGTTCACAAATTAACATTTTTTGGAACAGATCATCATTGAGATTTGCCAACCCGTTTTTCGCCCAATCTGCCAGTTTTACAACTACTTGTAATGCTTTTTCGTTCCCTGTCAATGTGTAGGTATCGATTAAACCTGCATATATTTTATGGATGCTGTACCAAGGTACCCAAGATCCACCTAAACTAAAATGTTCAACATGGAATTCTCCGCTGAATACTTGGTCAAAGCAGTCTCGGCTAAATCCGCTAACATAGCCACTTGAATCAAAGCTTTGAACAAAACTAAGTTCATCTATTGCATATTCCAATCTATTTTTTAATTCTATATCACCAGTTACTGCATACATTGACGATGCAGCAGAAAGCCAGTGCCCGATTGAATGACCTGCTATTTCTTTCGCTTCCCATCCACCATAGCGCAGCTTCTTAGGCTTCTGACCAGCCGCTTCATAACAAGGTGCAATAAGTCGGTCCAAATCTAAATAAAGTAAGTATTCTTTTCCCTTATCTTGAGATTGTTTAAACATACCATCTAATAATTTGACATTATTCATCAAATGTACCTCCGATTGACCTTTAGTTTAATCTGATTTGAAGTTTTATTTAATAGCCATTTATCAACTTCCCAAGAAAAACTTCACCTTTGATGTTTTTCCCCATAAAGACATACGTACCACACCATTTTTCCCAATCCCAACCAGGCATAACAATACCGTCGACAACTTCGGAAGGAAATCCATTATTTAAATAAAAAATGTATCGATTTTCACCTATCCGTTCAACATAATTGGTACCAATCATTTTTTGGAGAGATAGCTTTAGTTCTTTTGAAAGAATTTGATTATTATTATTCTTATCTACATTTATAATTTCCCATGTTCCTATAATTTCTTCTATTTCAACAGGTTCCTCTCCTTCGCCTGCATATCTTTCAGGTGAAACAAGCGGCCATCCATCTTCCGTCCAAACAATCTTTCTCACATGAAGATAGTGCCATCTTTTATCCTTTGCGGCCCGAATATGGTGAATAATATAGTAATCATCTCCATCTTGAAGAACCGAATTATGCCCTGGTGCCACCCAGCCTTCAGAACCTTTAAATTTATATCCCCCTAGTATTTTCATTCCTACATCGTTTGGCGGCAAATAAAGGTCAGTCATCTCATGCCCGTTAAAATCCACATACGGACCTTCAATGTTTCTTGAACGGGCCACACGAATATTATAATTTGAAAATAAAGAATCATAGGAAACAAAAAGGTAATAATAGTCAAAATCTGGGTTATAGACAATATATGGGCCTTCAATTGCTCCCTCAACGCTTTGGTGTCTTTTTGCAATGAGCTTGCCGCGACCATAATGGACTAACTTCCCCGTTTCTGGATTAATTTCTGAAACATAAATTCCACCAAAGAACGAGCCATAGACCATCCACGGTTTTCCTTTTTTATCAAAGGTGATATTAGGATCAATTGCGTTCGGGCCTTCTTCTCCTTGTTTTGTTTTAAAAACTTCCCCTTGATCTTCCCAAGGACCTTCAATGTTTTTACTGGTAGCAACACCTATAAATGATTGAGTCTTACCAAATTGCGAAGCGGCATAATACAAATAGTATGTATCTCCATATTTGACAACATCAGGTGCCCATAATCCCTCTGCACCTGTCCAATCTTTCGCTTCTTTCGGTACCTCTGAAAAAGCTCGCCCAACCCATTGCCAGTTAATTAAATCTTTTGACTTACGGATTTGGATACCCGGTTTAAATGTTCCACCCACTTGGGCATCAGTTGAAAAGACATAGTATGTATCTCCATCTTTAAAACTGCCCGGATCATGAACATTATTTGTTGTCCATAGTTGTTCATTATCGATTATCGATTCATCATACAAGTGATCTTTTGGTAAAATATCCTTGTTAATTGACATTTAATTTCACTCCCTTTTGACTTTAGGTGAGATAGTTTTAACTCTAATGTCCCACTATCCATTGCCGGTCAACATATTTCATAAAAGTAAATCACCTTCAGAAAATTCAAAGGTGATCGGCTTCTTTACTAGACCAATTTAATTTGTTTTGCTTCCCCAAGTAGCTACACCCTCTTTTGATAATACTGTAAAGGTCATAACATATTTTTGAACTTCAGGGTTCCATTGACGGATAAACACACCATCATAATCAGAATTATCTATTCTCATTTTTACTTGATTATCCTCTGTTAATTTCCAGATCCCGTTGACATCACCAGAGATCTTTCCGTCTTTTTGCAGAGTGATTGACTGAGATTCCTTAATTTCAGCACTAATATCCTTACCATGGTTGATATACAAATAGTTCCCTACAACATCCTTTTCTGAAACATTTTCTAACTTTTCTCCTGCATAGCGATAGGGCGCAATAACCGGCCACCCCTCATCATTTATGAACATTTGATGGACTCTAACTTCATGATATTCTTCCATATTTGGAAACCGAGTATGGAAGATGATAAATAATTCTTTTGTTTTTTCATTATAATAAGTTGAGTTATGCCCCGGAGATACATAACCGTACCCTTCTCCATCATTATTCTCATCTCTAAACAAATAATTTCCCATTAGTTTTACACCATATGGTTCGATTGAGAGATCATCGAAAATCGGTTTCGTAGGGTCTGCTTTAACATTAATCATTTTATTACCTTCTGAGTCAACATATGGACCATCCGGATTTTTCGAACGGGCAACCCGAATATTGTATCCACCTAAAGAATCGAGTCCACCAAAAGATAAGAATAAATAATAGTAATCAGTCTCTGGAATATACTGAATATATGGTCCTTCAATTCGACTATGGTTTCCTCCTAAAAGTTTTTTCCCATATCCTTGATTTGGTAGCGGCAAACCCGTTTTTGTATCCATTTTTAGTATATATATACCACCTGAGTAGGACCCATAAACCATCCATAGATTTCCATCTTTATCAAAAAAGACATCCGGGTCAACCACGTTTGGATGGATCCTTGCATTATATATAGTTCCATCTTCACTTGTTCCAGACATTCCTGATTTTAATATAATTCCTAAATCCTTATATGGTCCTTCAATCTGGTTAGCAACTGCAACCCCAAGTGCGGATAAAGGAGAATCTCCCTTGCATGCATCATAATACATGTAATATTTGCCATCCTTGAGTTGAATAACATCTGGAGCCCATAATGTTTCGGTTTGTGCCCACTTAAATGTCTCAAACAATTCTTCTTTAACATTATCAAATAGTGGGTTATTATTATTTACACCATCAGCAACTTGCTCCCAATTCATTAAGTCTTTTGTCTTTGCTGCTGCTAAATGCGAACCAAAGGTGTAAAAAGTGTCCCCATCTTTAATGATTGAGGGATCATGAACAGAGACTTCTGTAAATGTTGGTACTTTTTTCTCCTTTTTTACGTTAGCCTTATCCAATCCTATTTTCCCTAAAATAGTCACAGCAGAAACAATGATAATGATTAAAGTGATTAACAAAATCACTTTCGTCTTTTCCATAAGCAAAGCCCTTCCTTATTAAATAATAAATTAGGAGAATAAAATGTAAAACTAAGCTCAATTCTCCTAACTAACATAAAAAGTTCTATTTATTTTTAAGAAATGTTATTTATTAAACTTATAAGTAGTTATTCCTTTTTACGAATAGGAATTCAGATTTGATTTTCTAGATAATTTAATTGCTTTATTTTTTGAAAGATAGATTGTGAAAGTAATTAGAAAAATAATAAATCCGATAACATCCATTACAAGTAATTGGAATATACCCCAAATTGCAATCCAAAGTACAATTTTGTTTTGAATATCATTATCCCTCAATTTTTTGGAAAGAATAAAATTTACCGAACCTCCAACTAGTATTAATAGACTAAAGGTCAAAATTACTTTATTAATATCATCCATTAGTTGCATACCAACAACTTGTGTATCAACGGCTGTATTTTTAAGTTCTTTTATACCTGTGTGTTTAAACCAAGAAGAATATCCAAACATGGTAATAATTGCTGTAAATATGTTCCAAATAGCTCCTATTCTTAATAACTTTCTTTCTATATTTCTGCTCATCATATAACTCACCTCAGATTAAAACCTTAATGTAAAAGGTGCTGCGTTTAATATTATGATTTTCCAGATTTCCATCCCTTCAAAATGTCCCTCTACTTATTTCAAATTAGCTTACTATTTCTATCCTTTAATACCAGCATTTAAGTTCATTGATTGTATAAAGTATTTTTGAGCAAATAAGAATAATAATAAAGTCGGTATAATTGCTAATATCGCCGAGGACATTAACTGACCTATCATTCGGTAGTTGCCATAAATATCTTGTAACAAAAGTAATCCCGCAGTAACTGGCATTCTTTCAACGTCTGTATAAACAATTACTGGCCAGAGAAAATCATTCCAAGAACCTGTAAATGAAAACAAGAATACAACAATTAAAACCGGTCGTACTAACGGTAAAATAATCTTATAGAAAATCGTCCAGTCTCCTGCACCATCTATTTTGGCACATTCATCCAACTCTTTTGGGATACCTACCATAAATTGTCTAACTAAGAATAAATTGCCCATACCTGCCAGTCCAGGGAAAATCATTGCCCAAGGTGTATTAACCCATCCTAAAACATCAATAATTTTATAAGAAGGAATTAGGTTAACAACCCCCGGGAATAGTGATATTCCTAACAGTGTAAAGAATAGAAAATCTCTTCCTTTAAATTTTAAACGTGTATAACCATATGCAGTAATTGAAACCATAACGACTACCAACGTTGCGTGAATAGTAGCGATAAAAATTGAATTAAACAACCATTGCATAATCGGAGCAGTCGACGTATTTTCTAAAGTTGCTATATAGTTTTCAACAACCCAATCAACAGGTAACATTCTAAATCCAACACTAACCACTTCCGTTTGTGAACGAAATGAAGTGGTTATTCCAAATAATAGTGGAACAGCCCATATAACGCATAAAACAATTAAAAAAGTATAAGCCAGATATTTGGATAGATTGGAATTTTTACTGATGCTTTTTGTTCTAGCCATTTCGACACCCTGCCTTTCTGAACCAATTGAATTTGTCTTTATCAATCAATCAATTAATTAATTACTGTTTCTCATCATTAGAACGTATTGGAAGATGGAAATAATTAAAATAACTATACCTAACAAAACTGCCATTGCAGATGCCATACCAGCAATAGATGATCCAGATGTGAATGCCAAGTCCCGTATATACATCATAAGTACAGTTGTACTTTGATTTGGACCCCCTCTAGTCATCATTAACGGTTGAACAAATACATTAAAGCATCCAGCTGTTGTCATGACAAATGTATAGAGTAACGGAAAACGTATAGAGGGTAAAGTAACGTTAATAAATTTTTGAAATTTGTTTGCACCATCAATTTCAGCAGCCTCATATAAAGACTTATCAATGCCACTAATCGAAGCTCGATATATAATTAGATTACCGCCAATACCTCCCCATATCGTTAATATCAAGATGATAATCCAAGCATATGGTTGATTGGCAGCCCATGGAATGTCCATCCCAAATACATTACTGGTAAACCCTAATTGAGCATTGAAAATTAGACCCCAAATCAACGCAGCAGCAGATGCGGAAATCAAGCCAGGAACATATAAAATAGCTTGAAAAAGTCCTTTCAATTTAACGCCTTTATTTTCCAAAGCTGCAGCTACCAATAATGGTATAATTATAAGGAAAGGTACACTTGCTACTACAAAAACAAATGTATTTTTTAACCCGTTATAAAATTGATAACTAAATGTAGAATCTTTATCAAATAAAATTGTTTTATAGTTATCCAAACCTACCCATACAGGATCTGAGACTAAATCCCATTGCGTGAATGATGCATAAATTCCATATAATGAAGGCAATAATCCAAAAACAATAAAGAAAATTAGGTGAGGACCAATAAATATTGCTGGTTTTAAATTAAATTTTTTCACTTTTAAGAATCCTCCTTTAAAAGGTAATGTGAATCTTTTACGAAAAACACATTACCTTGTTAAACCTTTCAATATTCTTCTTATCTATTTCTTACTTTTACCACTTGTGTCTTCTTTTATCTTATCATCTACAAATTTTTGAGCCTGTTTTAAACCTTTATCAATGTCCAACTTACCATGTACCATATCAGCTGAATAGGTATCTAGTGCTTCCTGGACTTCCGGATAATATTTGTAAGTGTAAATATACAAAGAATTTGTTTCTGCTTCACTACTTGTAAAGAAGGATTGAATATATTTTTGATATTCAGGACTATCGAATACTACTTTACTAGCAACAATTTGTCCAGCTTCTGCCCATTTAATTGAATTGTTTCTTACCCATTCCAAGAAGTCAGCGATTCCTTTTTCTTTTTCATCAGACCGAGCATCATTCTTCAACATTGCAAACATATGAGAGGAAGCTCTGTTATGAAATACAGCAGGATCAAAGGAATAGATGTTTGTTACACCAAAGTTTAATCCTTTTACTTGAGCGTGTGCTGTTGAAGTCCATGTACCATCTGTTGAAAAGAGTACATGACCTGACTGGAACATTAAATATCCATCTTCTCCATAAGGAGTCATTAATCCGGCATCAGAAATTTTCTTGATTTCTTCAATAGCTTGTTTCATTTCAGGTGTATTTACAGTTGGATTTTCATTGGCATCCTTAATATCACCGCCAAGGTTTTGGATTTGAGCTAAGATAACCCAGCTGATTAATGCATCATTAACAACATAATCTCCTTTTTTCAATTTACCTTTTAATGAAAGCATTTCATCAAAGGTTATTACATTATCATCTAAGAAATTAGAAACCCCATATTGTTCTAGTAAATCTTTATTATAGTACATTGCATTTGAGTGGATATCCAACGGAACTGTATACTGGGTTCCATTTACTGTTCCTGCATTCCAGGCCTGTGGTATATAGTTATCTGCATTTATGCTTGGTTGTGCTGACATTATATCTGTCAATGGTTCTAACATATCTTTGTCTACGAAGCCAGGAACTCGGTCAGCGTGGATAATAGCTAAATCAGGTATCCCTTTACCGGAATTCATTACAGTAAAAATTTTCGTGTACATGTCAGAAGTTACAACGTGTTTTACTTTAAATTTCGGATTTGTGGCATTATATGCTTTTACCATTTCATCCATGTACGCACCATCATCACCAGTTAACGGAGTCCAAAATGTTATTGTTTTTTCGTCCGTTTTACCTCCACTGCCACCATTACTGCTGCTTCCTCCACATCCGGACAAAGTTAGTGAAACTAAAAATACTAAAACTAACAAAGAAATCAACTTTTCCCTCATTAATAACACCATCTTCCTTATAATTTGTCCTGTCAATCCCCATGTTATTGGGAACTAACTTGTATAACTAAAGAATACTACTTCATGAAACCGTTGTCAATAACCTATTAATTTTTTAATTTTCACATATACGTACAAGATTAAATTATTATTTTTAAGCCTTTTCTAATTGTATATGAATATTTATAATCATAACCACCCTTCCAAAGGGTGGTTTGCACAAAGGCTATAAGCCTAAACTACCGGCCGGCGTCTCAAGGCGTTGGCTTTCATTTAGCATTCAAGCCTCCATTGCCTTTGCCTCTTTTGCATACCCATTAAAAGGTCCGCATATTCTTTTACACTTAATTTATCAAGTGCTATATCATGATTTTCTTGTTCATGTATATTTTTTTATTGTTTCTTCGTTAAGTCCGATGATACTAACATAGTATCCTTCAGTCCAAAAATGTCGGTTCCCGAACTTATATTTTAAATTTGCATGTTTGTCAAAAAATCATGAGTGCACTTTTTCCCTTTAAATAGCCCATAAAACTTGATACAGATATCTTTGGTGGAATACTCACTAACATGTGTACATGATCAGGCATGAGATGTCCTTCAATAATTTCTACTCCTTTATATTGGCAAAGTGTCCTCAATATTTCACCAATACTTTTTCTATATTGATTGTAAATTATTTTTCGTCTATACTTTGGAGTGAACACAATATGGTATTTACATAACCACTTTGTGTGAGCCAAGCTATTTGCTTTATTGGCCAATTTAACCCACTATCCTTTCTATAAATTAGAGGCTTGAACAATCTCTATTATAGATAATAGTGGGGTTTTTTGGTATAACCATCGTCGCGCACCTGCATAGCAGGTGGTTTATTGTTTCGCACGCTATCGCGAGCGAAACTGACTAAAGCCGTAATTAAAAAGAATCCTCAAACGAATGAGGATTCTTTTTTTATTCTCCTATTTTTTTAGTTGAACTTCTGACAACCAAACTTGGTTCAAATACATATGAATTAACCGCTTGACTTTCAGCTTTTGGTTCGTTAATGTTATTAACCATTTCAATAATTAACTTTGCTGCAACTTCACCCAACTCACTTTTTGGATGTTTGACTGTTGTCAATTTTACTTCGGATACTTCAGCCAAGAAAGAATCATCAAAGCCAACAATTGATATGTCATCAGGCACTTGCAAGTTTCTTTGCCTTAACACATCTAAAATTTTCATAGCTAACTCATCATTATAGCAAATAATCCCTGTTACTTTGTCCGGGGAGTTAATTAAAATATCATCAAGCTTTTCTAAAAGGCCGGTCCCCTCTTTTTCAGAAGTATTATATGTTATAATATTTTGTGGAACAATCGTTACCCCATAATCGCGATGAGCTTTTAAATAACCTTTCATCCTCTTTGAGCCTTGGATATCGTCCGTTTTGAAAAAGCCTAGTATATTCCGATGACCAAGCTTAATTAAATGTTCCGCTTGTAAAAATCCACCACACATATCATTTAATGTCACACTAATAGGCTCTAGCTCATCATAAAATGCATTAATCATAATATATGGGATATTAAGTGATTCCAAATTTAAATAATAGTTAATGTTTGGATTAGAAATTGCACTTCTTGTCGGTTCAACTATAACCCCATCAAACCTTTGTGCAATGACTGTTTCCAGAACTCGTTTTTCAATTTCATGATCATTATTTGTACTAAATAGACTTACTTGGTAACCTTCCTTACTTAATACACTTTCTGCCCCCCGAATAATAGAAGGAAAAATATAATCGGAAATATATGTTGTGATAATAGCAATGTTTTTGCTATCAACCAAATTATACAGATTATTCCTAGAAGAACGATCCGAAACATACGTACCAGATCCCTGTTCTTTGTATAACCAACCCTCACTTACAAGTTCACCTAATGCCAAACGAACAGTATGGCGGCTTACATTAAATTGTTTCATTAGTTCGCTCTCAGAACTAATTTTTTGGTACGGCTGAAATGTACCATCTAATATGTTAGACTTAATCCAACTCTTAATTTTACTGTACTTAGTCTCACTCAAATAACAACACTCCAGTAAATTATGATTAGAATAATTAATAAATGATAAGATAATACCACTTATACGGTATCAAATTCAAAATTTTTTCTTATATTTTGATTGATAATAAAAGAGATGATATTGATAATCCTTTCTTATACAGTTATCAAAATAACGAGTCCATTATATTATATTACGGTTATCAAGGAAAGTTTTAAAAAATGGGATTTTTGTATATAAAACAAATATCACAAAGAAATATTACGGAAACTTCATGTATTCCACGAATTTTACACAAAAAAATTGAAAAACTGAAAAAATAAAGAGCCCGGTGATCCTTTAAGCGAGAACAGAGCCTTAGCTTGCTTATACTTAACCCTAAAAGATTTCTCACTTATGTCGAATTAAAATCCTCACCTGAAATTTATCCTTTGGTAGTTTATGAATAATTATATAACGTATAAAAAAGATTACACGTCCTTACATTTAAAAAAACCAAATGATTGCGTTTTCAATCCCAATTGATAAAATAAACTAATTACATAAAAATATTTATTTAATTATATCATAATACTATCTATACGTATAATCAATAATGTATCATTTTTTAACAATAACACCATAATCAACATAAAATGCCTGATAAATCAATATTTTGGACCTTTAAATTACTTTTAGTTAATATATATTATTTAACTTAATGCATATTCTTATTGACATATACGAACAAGTATAATAATATACTAGTAAAAATCATATTTAAAGTCAATTATTTATCAAAAGATTTTTGTTTGAATAGGTACGTATATTTTTAAAGCCCCGTTTTAATTTTTAAAAAGCTTGGGTTCACTCCGACTACTAAACTAGATTGCTTCAAGTGAAAAAGGAACAGAACTAGAAATGAGCTAATGATATTACTGCGATGAAACGGAGTAATTTCCCAACCACAAGTGCCTGATCAAAGATTTTTTATAGTTTTCTTATTTCTATCTTTAAAAGTACATGTAATATGTAAAACAATTAGAAAAGAGGTTTTATAATGACCAATCAGATTATTATTAACACAGACGTAGAGAAATCCAAAATCAGTAGGCACATATACGGAC
>ENA-UOWJ01000624-UOWJ01000624.1-bioreactor-metagenome-genome-assembly--contig:-NODE-624-length-13316-cov-20.136943_pt1 | contig 13316 bp, 10 predicted proteins | sample MGYA00238156_ERZ761611 | MGnify/ENA primary metagenome ERZ761611 (study PRJEB28900, sample SAMN06268034) | bioreactor metagenome | isolation source: Joint BioEnergy Institute, California, USA...
ACATCACTCAAATCATAACCCACAGATTGCGCATATTGCAGGTATTCATTCACCACATTCTGATCCAGTTGAGGATCACGTGACAATACCCACATATATTTACGTTTAGGCTCACCGACCAGTACGGTTTGATAATTATCGTCCAGTTTCAATACCCAATAATCGCCACGGCCCACTGGTAACCAGCGAATAAACTCTGGCAAGAAACTTACCTTAAGCTTGGTGTTATAAGGTGCATTCTGAATGTATGCCTCACCTACGGATTGAGTCACCTGACCATTTTTCTGGATACAGCGGTTATCTACATTAACGTTACCATTTTCATTTAATGTATACGTCGCCGTAACGTCACGATCACACTTGTTCTGGAATGTAAGTGGCTTACGAGCCACTTCATACCAGGTGCCCAAATAACGGTCCAGTTCAACTTTCTCTACAGTGGGTAAAGAATCGTTCTTGGCATAAGCCATGGTTGCAGCCCCGAGTCCAAGTAGAACTGCACCACCCACTGCAATTTTTGCAAGTTTCAATCCCGCATGAGGGAGATTATTTTTAGTTGTCATACGATACCTATTTGATCAGGACAAAATTTTCAACATGAATATTTCGTACTTACAATAGCGGCATCCGCAGACATATTTTGTAGCATTATGTTAGGTTTGTGATTGATTTTACGTAATTTAAATCTGTAATTTACACACAGACCTAACTTAACATCTGCGCTTTTAAACGTAAAATTTCATCCCGTATACGTGCAGCCTGCTCAAACTGTAGTTCTTTTGAAGCCTTGAGCATTTCTTTTTCCAGTTTATTGATATGCTTCGCGAACATCTTTGGATCGGCCATGATATGGCGTTCATCTGCACTGATCGCACGGGCCTGATCGGAAGCTTTCAGCTCAATAGTTTCATCATCCAGCACTTCGCCTGTATCAATTTCCTTAATCACCTGACGTACTGCACTACGTGGTGTAATGCCATGCTCTTCATTAAACTGGATCTGTTTGGCACGACGGCGTTCAGTCTCATCAATCGCTTTTTGCATAGAATCGGTAATGCGATCCGCATACAAAATCGCTTTACCTTTCAAGTTACGCGCTGCACGACCAATGGTCTGGATCAGTGAACGCTCTGAACGCAGGAAACCTTCTTTATCCGCATCCAAAATCGCAACCAGTGAAACTTCTGGCATATCTAGACCTTCACGCAGCAGGTTAATGCCGACCAGAACATCGTGCACACCGGTACGCAGCTCATGAATAATTTTCACACGCTCAACAGTATCAATATCGGAGTGCAAATAGGCAACCTTGATTCCATATTCTTTTAAATAGGACGTCAGGTCTTCTGCCATGCGCTTGGTCAATGTGGTCACCAGCACACGTTCATTCATTTCCTTACGAATATTGATTTCAGACAATACATCATCGACCTGAGTCAGGACTGGACGGATTTCAATTTCCGGATCAATCAGACCGGTTGGACGAACCACCTGCTCGACTACCTGTTCAGATTTTTCCAGTTCATATCGTGCAGGTGTGGCACTGACGTACACGGTCGTCGGTACAATACGTTCCCATTCCTCAAATTTCATTGGACGGTTATCCAGTGCACTTGGCAAGCGGAAACCGTAATTCACCAGATTTTCTTTACGGGAACGGTCACCTTTGTACATGGCTCCAATTTGTGGAACAGTCACGTGCGATTCATCGATAATCAGCAAGGCATCATCGGGTACATAATCAAAAAGCGTCGGCGGTGCTTCGCCTGCCGGACGGCCAGATAAATGACGTGAATAGTTTTCGATCCCGTTGGTATAACCGAGCTGCTGCATCATTTCCAGATCATAACGGGTACGCTGCTCGATCCGCTGAGCTTCCAGCAACTTGTCATTTTCACGGAAAAAGACCAGACGTTCTTTTAATTCATCTCGAATGGTTTCAATCGCGCGAGCCAAATTGTCTTTCGGTGTTACATAGTGACTTTTAGGATAGATCGTGACACGCGGCACTTTACGGATCATTTTCCCGGTTAAAGGATCAAACCAGCGAATGGAGTCGACTTCATCATCAAACAGCTCAATCCGGATGGCATCCTGATCCGATTCGGCTGGGAAAATATCAATGATCTCACCACGAATACGATAGGTACCACGCAGGAATTCCAGTTCATTACGTGAATACTGCATTTCGACCAGACGACGGATAATATCATCACGACCAATGCGATCCCCTTCCACCACATGCAGCAGCATGCTCATATAAGCATTCGGATCACCCAGACCATAAATTGCAGACACCGAAGCAACAATAATCGCGTCACGTCGTTCTAAAAGTGCACGGGTGGCCGAAAGACGCATCTGGTCAATGTGGTCATTAATCGCCGCATCTTTCTCGATAAAGGTATCTGAAGATGGCACATAGGCTTCTGGCTGATAGTAGTCATAATAACTGACGAAATATTCAACCGCATTATTCGGGAAAAATGCTTTAAATTCGCCATAAAGCTGTGCAGCCAGCGTTTTGTTATGGGCCATGACAATAGTCGGACGCTGGGTACGGGCGATGACATTGGCCATAGTATAGGTTTTACCTGAACCGGTAACCCCCAGCAAAAGCTGATCGTGATAGCCTTTTTCTATACCCTTGACCAGCTTTTCAATGGCCTGTGGCTGATCGCCAGCAGGTTGATAATTGGTCACCAGTTCAAAGGGTTGTTTATCACTCATAGCTTTAATAATTTCACTGCGGATATCGACTCAATTTATTATGGGGGTAAAACTGAATTACTCAATCCCTATCCAGGTTTCTGTTTAGTAAAATAAATCGAGTGAAATATTATGCTTTCGTAGCCTAAAACCATTTTAGTTCTAATCTTTTCTATCAAAATTGAATCAGTATAAGTTTTGATTCGGTTCCTTACCTTATTCTGGCTTATTCGCTATTCAGCTAAAATTTCTGGATAAAGTTCTGCCATATCTGATGATGTAATAAAGATTAATTTCACCTTGACCCTTATAGCGTTCAAAGGCAACATGAAGCTAATCAGGACATCGAATAAAAAAGCCATGACTTACCATTATCACGATGAAAGTATTGTTAAATCTCTGCCAGAAAATACGGTATTTGTTTTCGGAAGCAACTTGGCTGGACAACATGCCGGAGGAGCAGCCAGAACAGCTTATGAGCATTTTGGGGCGGTCATGGGGGTTGGTCGTGGCTGGGCAGGTCAAAGTTATGCCATTCCGACTATGAATGAGCATTTGCAACAGATGCCTCTCTCACAGATCCAGCACTATATTGATGACTTCAAGATTTACACCAAGAACCATCCTAAAATTAAATATTTTATTACTTCGGTCGGTTGTGGCATTGCAGGTTATAAAGTTGAAGAAATTGCTCCGATGTTCAAAGGCATTTCTCACAATGTCATTTTTCCGCAATCTTTCCGGCCTTTTGTAGAAAAAGCGCTTCCGAAAATTACGTCGCAATTCCTGCATACCATCTTCCGGGATTCAGTGATTTTTACTCCGGCGACAGATGAGCTGATTGATGTTCTGGCACTGACCGATAATGAAAAGAGTTTGGCCAAGATTGTGCTCAATACTCAGATTTATCCGGTTGACAGCAATGGTCGTGATCGTGTATTTGAGATTGAAGATATTCTGCATAACCTGAATGGCAAGATTTTTGATTTCCAGAATAATTCTGAAGGTTCCATGCTGTTTGGTGCTGTGATTTTGGCACTTCTGGAACTTTATAATATCAATGAAAAAGACTTTATTGATGTCTGGAAAGGCGATCGTGAGATTGCCCCGCCAAAACCTGAAAATAAGGCGCGTAAAACAGTTCGCTAAGAAAATCTCAAATTTTACTCATAAAAAAGCCATGAACTTCATGGCTTTTTTATTTATTAACGTTTGCCCATTGAACGGCGTGTACCACGAGGTGGCATCCAGGTCCGGTCGGCATAACGCTGCGGTTTAGGTCGCAGATCTTCCAGAACTTCATCTGAAGCAGATTGTTCTGCCTGTTTTAATGGAAACGGTAAATTAACCAGTGGCTTTTTCTTGGGAGAATTTTGGGAGCTCATGCGCAATACTCAATAATTTATGCGGCTATTGTACAAAAAAACTCTATCTGCTGTGTACCACCGGTTGGCTAAATTTATTCAAGCTTTTTCTAGTAGGTTTTGAGCAGAAAATTTTCTGATTTCTTGTACAAATCACGTCCAGGATAGAAAGCTTAAATCATTATTTAAAACTTAGATTAATGAGAAAAATGTTACCCACTTATTATTCTATTACTTCGATAAAACTGAAAATTTTATAAAAATTAATATCCTATTTATCTTCACTATTCATAATAATTTTTACATAAATATATATTTTATTAATACAATTTATACAAATTTTGGCATTTTTTACTTTCTGTTAACTTTTCACTACTCGTTCTGTAACTGTGTAAATTGGTGAGATTTAACTAAATTGTTCAATAGAAAAACAAATAACTAGCACGGACAAGGAGTCCTCTGAACAATGAAGACAATCATGGTATGCATGGCAGGTCTAGCCACACTACCCCTGCTTGCACATGCAGAATCCCCATATTTCAGCCTACAGGATGGCGATGGCTTTAAGCGATTTTCCGTTTCAGTCGGTGCACTGCATGTCATGCCACAAGGAAAAGCACAACCATTTGCGGTAAATACAGCAGTTCAAGATGGTGAAACGGCTAAAGTTGGTGACATCTCGATCGCTGCAGTCAAAGGCAATCTTGATCCTGCCATGGAGTCGAATCTTTCAACCGGCTTCATTAACCTCATCGATGGCTTAGGCGGAAAAACTTTATCTGGCAATTTAAGTGGCAGTGCAGAGATTTATGGCCTGGAAAGCTGGAATAATGCTGGAACAGGTCTGGAAGCTGATGATGTCACTACACTCGGGATCATGACCAACTATTTCTTTACCGACAATGTCTCACTGGAAATAAAAGCCGGCATTCCTCCCAAAGTCGACTTGCAAGGTAAAGGCAAGATTTATGCACCATTCTCTGCAATGGCAACGCCAAGTATTGATTTAATTCCTCAAATACCGGGTGGCATTGATTTACCGAGTATTGACTTAAAAAATGACATCCCGATTACGGATCTGGAAGCATATGGACCGGCAGCATCTGCACGTGCCTGGACCCCGGCTTTTGAATTTCAGTACCATTTTGGCAAAACAGGTGTCAATAAATTCCGTCCTTATGTCGGGCTTGGACTCATGTATGCCTATTTCAATGAACTGGAAATCAATTCAAGTACTGAACAAGACCTGATTAAAGCCGGTCATATGATTGCCAACATTAAGGAAGGCAAAGCTGGCGCTTCTCTAGATGGGATAGAAAGTAGTGCTAATCCAAAAGTTGATCTGGAAGCGTCTGATGCTTTTGCTCCTGTCGCGACTGTCGGCTTCACTTATGACTTTAATGATACCTGGTTCGCGGTAGGTTCTGTATCTTATGCTCATCTGAAAAATGACACCACGATTACGGTAACAGATGCAAATCTAGGTGAACTGATTCGCTCCAAAGCCGATATTGAAGTCAATCCAATTCTGGCCTATGCCGGATTCGGGATGCGTTTCTAATCAATTAATTCTTTCATTAAAAAAACTGAATACTTCAGGACAACGGCTACGGCCGTTGTTCTGTTTTCTGACGTTCTATGCAGCTATAAAAAAAATTTATCGTTTGATTAATTTTTATTTTATCGCCTCTCTAGGTTGAATCGAATACTATACCTATCAACTTTATATGCATGAATGACTTATGGCTGACAGTCAATTTTCCAGAACCCTGATTTTTATGCTGATTGGCGCTGCCATTATTCTGGCTTTATCTTTGGGGATTCGTCATGCATTTGGCCTGTATCTGGTGCCAATGAGTGAAGAATTTGGCTGGGGTCATAATGTCTTTAGTTTAGCCATTGCCATGCAGAACCTGATCTGGGGTGCTGTTCAGCCCATTACTGGTGCCTTCGCTGATAAATATGGCAGCAAGATTGTCGTTGCCATTGGCGGTGCCTTATATGCGCTTGGCCTGTTATTGATGGCTGTCAGTTCAACCGGATTATTGTTGAATCTCAGCGTCGGACTGATTTTAGGTCTGGCCTTGTCTGCCACCTCTTTCCCGGTTTTATTATCTGCGGTTGGACGAGCTGCACCACCTGAAAAACGCAGTCTGGCAATGGGGATTGCCAGTGCAGCAGGCTCCTTCGGCCAGTTTATTATGCTGCCTTCAACGCTATTACTTTTACAGAATGTCGGCTGGTCAGCAGCACTTGTCGTCAGCGCAATTTTAATCGCTTTGATTGTACCTTTGGCCTGGATGCTAAAAGCCCCGATGTATGTCGATCCGAATGCGACTCCTACACCGAATAAGGTATCACTCAGCTTTAAAGAGATTTTAGTGGTAGTCAAAAACCATAAGCCATTCTGGTTTCTGGCGATGGGCTTTTTTGTCTGTGGCTTTCAGGTGGTCTTTATCGGGATTCACCTGCCGGGTTATCTGATTGATCATGGGTTCAATGCTACAACTGGCACCATTTTCCTGGCACTGGTGGGCCTGTTTAATGTTGTCGGTACCTATACGGCTGGTTGGCTCGGTGGAAAATATTCCAAACCACGTCTGCTAATGGGCTTATACGGTCTGCGCGGGCTTGCAATTATCGCCTTTCTGATGCTGCCTTTAAGCACCTGGACGGTCTATGCGTTTGGTGTCATCATGGGATTATTATGGCTTTCTACCGTACCACTGACCAACGGTATTGTTGCCAATATGTTTGGCGTGAAATATCTGACCATGCTCAGCGGGATTGTATTCTTTACCCATCAGGTCGGTTCATTCTTTGGCGGCTGGCTCGGCGGTGTAAACCATGACATGAGTGGCAATTATAATGCGGTATGGATGCTGTCGATTGCCTTAAGTATTTTTGGTGTACTGGTGCACTTATGGGTAAATGAGGAGCAAATCGTACATGACTGATTCCACCTTTCTGCTCAAGCTTTCCATTGCGATAGCAATGGTACTTCTCCTCGCTATTTCTCTATTGCTCTGGAGCCAGACTCCAGAACTGTTTGAGTACTTTAATCAGGCTTTTTGCGCACACTGATTGTCAAATATTTGACATTTTTCAGCAGCTTTAGGACTTTGTTTTGCCATTTTAATTAAAAGATATCAAATCAATCATTTAGATATTTTTATTAAGTTTTTCATAAGTTTAGCAATTCTTTTGATTTTATTTTTGCTCTGGTTTTTTTTAGATTTTCTGCAACAAGAAAATTCAGAGACTTTCCAATGACAAGCTTGACCCAACTTTCACAAGCCATTCACGATGCACCACGCTGGCATCAGCAAGATCAGTTCCAGAATACTGATGAAATCAAAATTGTCCCGCAGGCAGATCAAGCCCTAGGCGCAGTGGTTTATGGCCTCGATGCCCGCAAAGCCCAATCTGGCGAAACCATCCTGCGTCTGAAGCAAGCTCTGGCTGAACATTTGATCCTGATCTTTAAAAATCAAAGTCTGGATGATCTACAGTATCTTGCCTTTGCCACCTATTTCGGTTCAATCTTCCGTCCAGATGCCGACACGCCAGTGCTGGCTTCTAAAACAGATACCGGCACTCCACCTGATGTCGTACCAGTTTCCAATGCAGTCGGTCAAGGGGATTACACCGGTCATGGTGAACTTGCACCGCATGCCGATCACCAGTGGACACCGTTACCTTCTTTTGGCTCTTTACTCTATGCCATTGAACTGCCAAAAGACGGTGGCCAGACGTCCTGGATCAATACCATCAAGGCTTATGAAGCCTTAGATGAAAAAACCAAAGCAAAAATCGATCAGTTACAGCTCATTACCTATAATCCATTTGTACGCTTCCAGAGCAATAAAGGTGGTAATGCGTATGCGGGAAATATGCCAAAATATCGCTTTAAAGATCAGCCAATTTTAGGTCATGCCTATCCGCACCCACTGGTACGCACCCATCCTGAATCTGGCCGTAAAGCACTTTGGTTAAATACCCATACTGAAGTTGAATTAGTGAATTATGACGATCAGGCAGGTAGTGAACTGATTGCAAAATTACGTGAGCATGTCTTAAAACCTGAATTCGCTTATGAGCACCATTGGGAAGCAGGCGATATCGTGTTCTGGGACAATCAGGTTACTCTACATTCACGCCGTCCTTTCCCTGCTGATCAGCGCCGTTTATTAAAACGTATCAGCCTGGCAGGTAGTCGTCCATTTTAATCACCATAAAAATATAATAAAGAGAAAGGTCATTTAAGCCTTCGACAATAACGACTCATCATGTAGATTTTCCGCCATTGAGGAATGACCGCCTCAATGGTTTTATTTTTAAATCTTTAATCATCCTATTTTGGGAAAATCAGGATAGATGCTTTGAATTAAATTTTTTAGAAATACAGCTTTTAACAAAATCGGTAATCGGATTACTTTTTCTCACTCAAACTGCCTAGTGTATTTTTCCTTTTCTGCTTAGCGTATTAAAAAAACAAGCCATTGCTATAGCTGCAAAAAGGAGAAGAAAATGAACGAGATTCAGTTTTCAGATTGTGTTCGTGCATGTATGACCTGCTCTCTGGCCTGTACCAACTGTGCCAGTGCCTGCCTGAAAGAAGAACATTTAGAAATGATGCGGGAATGTATCCAGCGCTGTCTGGACTGTGCTGATCTGTGTCAGCTCTGCGCCCGCATGCAACAAAAGCAATCTCCATTTATCAAAGAGATTTGCGAGCTATGCGCTAAAGCTTGCGATTATTGTGTAGAAGAATGTGGCCATCATGAGGATGATCATTGCCAGCAATGTGCCGAAGCTTGCCGTCGCTGTGCTGAAGAATGCCGCAAAATGGCAGCTTAATCACTAGACTTACTGACCAGATTGAACTTTTTCAATCTATAAAATAAAAAACCCGCAAATCGAACTTGCGGGTTTTTGATCTAACCTGAATAAATCAAATTAGAATAAACGGTTCATACCATTCAAGGTTGCCACACGGTAAGCTTCTGCCATCGTTGGATAATTGAATGTGGTTTCCACAAAATACTTGATCGTATTGTTCGGGCTGTTCATGACTGCCTGACCAATATGGATAATCTCTGATGCATTATTACCGAAGCAATGCACACCCAGAACTTCCAGCGTATCGCGGTGGAACAGGATTTTTAATTCACCAACCGTATCACCGGTAATCTGTGCACGCGCCAGATGACGGAAAGAAGCCTGACCCACTTCATACGGGATTTTTTCTTCAGTCAGCTGCTGCTCAGTTTTACCGATCGAAGAAATTTCCGGAATGGTATAAATACCAGTCGGAATATCAGTCACAGGTGCAACGTCTTGTTCACCGCTCATGTTGGCACCTGCACAACGACCTTGGTCATAGGCAGCAGAAGCCAATGATGGCCAGCCAATCACGTCACCTGCAGCATAGATATTTTCGACTTCAGTCTGATACTGCTCATTCACGGTTAATTGACCACGACTGTTTGGTTTCAGACCAATATTTTCAAGGCCTAAACCATCAGTATTCCCTGAACGTCCGTTACACCACAGAATAGCATCAGCTTTAATTTTCTTGCCGCTTTGTGTATGCAGAACGACATAATCATCAGAAGTTTCAAGGAAGTCGATCTGTTCATTATGACGGATCAATACACCCTGTTCACGTAAGTGATAAGACAGTGCATCGGAAATTTCGTCATCCAGATAGCTCAGCAGTTTTGGTTGAGTATTAATCAGGTCAACCTTATGTCCCAGACCAATAAAGATCGATGCATATTCACAGCCAATCACACCTGCGCCATAAATAATGATTTTTTGGATTGAGAAATCCAGATCCAGAATTTTGTCTGAATCAAATACACGTGGATGATTGAAATCAAGAATCTCTGGACGGTATGGACGTGAACCAGTCGCAATCACCAGTTGCTGGAACATAATAGTTTCTTTTATGCCATCTGGTGTAAATACAAAGATCGTATTTGCGTCTTGAATGTAAGCACGACCATGATAGATATCAATCTTGTTACGGTCATAAAAACGTGAGTGAGTATCCACCTGCTGCTGAATCACTTTATGTGCATTGCGCAGTACCTGTTTCATGGTGAATTGTTTCCATTCACCTACTTTTTGAAACATTGGATCACGTTGATAACGGATAATGCTGGATACCGTTTGACGCAATGCCTTACTTGGAATCGTACCTACGTGAGTACAGTTACCACCCAGCTGTTCACGCATATCCACAATTGCAACACGCTTACCAGATTTGGCAAGTTTCATTGCCGCGCCTTCGCCCGCAGGGCCTGAACCTAGAACTACCGCATCGTACTTAACGAAAGTCCCACTAACGACCTCTTTTTTACGTGGCATTCAACGCTCCTTAAAATTAAAAAATTTTGCTTTAATCTACGCTATATTATGACGTAATTGCTGCCAATTTGGTGTATTTAACTTACATATATTGTGTGATAAGAACATTTTTTAAATGAATAATCCTTTTCGCCCTATTTCACCCGAGTTTCGTTATAATTAAAAAAGTGTTAACTTTGATTTATCTCCCTCCTTCAAAACAGTGGAAAAGTTATATATGTCTGAAAACCGTAAACCTGAACAGGGTATCAAACTTCGCGGCGCAGAAAAGGTCGCCCGTATTCCTGTAAAAGTTGTTCCTACGGTTGAAACGCCACGTAAGCCGGACTGGATCCGCGTGAAAATGGCCGCTCCCGAGGAAGTTCAGCGTATTAAAACTACACTTCGTCAGCAAAAACTGCATACCGTATGTGAAGAAGCTGCCTGTCCGAACCTGCCTGAATGTTTTGGTGGGGGTACAGCAACCTTTATGATTATGGGTGATATTTGTACGCGTCGCTGTCCGTTCTGTGATGTGGCACATGGTCGTCCAAATGCACTTGATCCGGATGAACCGCGTCATATGGCAGAAACGATTGCCAACCTGGGTCTGAAATATGCAGTCATCACTTCAGTAGACCGTGATGACCTGCTGGATGGCGGTGCACAGCATTTTGTGGACTGTATTAAAGAAGCTCGTGCTTTGAGTCCAAAGACTTTGCTGGAAATTCTGGTACCTGATTTCCGTGGTCGTATGGACATTGCTTTACGCATCATGACTGAATGTCCACCAGACGTGTTTAACCACAACATTGAAACTGTGCCACGTCTGTATAAAGCCATGCGTCCAGGTTCTGATTATCAGCACTCTTTAAATCTGTTGAAAATGTTTAAAGATTATTGCCCAGAAATTCCAACCAAATGTGGTTTGATGGTCGGTATTGGTGAAACTGAAGAAGAAGTTCTCGCTCTGTTAGATGACCTGAAAGCGCATGACGTGGATTATGTAACAATTGGCCAGTATCTACAGCCATCTAAACAGCATGCACCAATCGACCGTTTTGTAACGCCAGAAGAATTTGAACGTTATGCAGAACATGGCCGTAAGCTTGGCTTTAAGAATATCTGGTCAGCACCGATGGTACGTTCAAGTTACTTTGCGGATCGTCAATACTACGGCGAACCGGTTCCAGAAGTACGCCGTAAAGTTGATCCAGCGAAAAAAATCGCTGTACAGGCAATTGAAGCTTAAAATGACTTAGATCAAAGCCCTCTCAAGTAGAGGGCTTTTTTATGCCTAACTAAATTTATATTTGTTCACTTTTTAATTATTTTAACTACCCTCTCTTAAAGATTAAGTTATTACTTATCTTCACATTTCTTTGCGTGTTCTCACTTGAAGACTGTGCATTTTTCAAACAATCTCAAAAACAGATAAAACACTTCAATATATCGTTGAAATATTTAATAACGATCGTTCTCACAACAACAATTGTGAATTTGCCAGTTGCTTAAGCGATGTAAAAAAATTGATCAAGTCTTATGAAGACACCTTAGGGAGATCGGCAGCATCACAATTGTATGACCCTGGAGAAATATAACAATGCTATTTATTTTCGCCGTACTTCTTCTCATTGCCAGTTTATGGGCGATTTTCTTTTTTCAACTCTCCCGTACCACTGGTGCAATTACCCTGATTGTCATGTCAGTGGTTTGTGCCTTTATCAGTCCTTGGTCACTGATTCTGGGTATTCCCCTGATCCTGATCAGTCTGGTCGTCATGATCGAACCTTTGCGTATGTCTTTCATTTCCAGGCCAGCCTATAAGGCATTAGCGGATGCCATGCCGAGCATTAGCCCGACAGAACGTGAGGCTCTTGATTCCGGCACCAGCTGGTGGGAAAAAGAACTCTTTATGGGTGCGCCGAACTGGGAAACCTTTAATAGCTATCCCTATCCAAAACTTTCCGTTGAGGAACAGGCATTCTTGGATAACGAAGTCGAAACACTGTGTAGCATGCTGGATGAATGGGAAATTCATGAGAAGAAAATGCTGCCTGAACATATCTGGCAATATATTAAAGATAACGGTTTCTTGGGACTAATCATTCCCAAAGAATACGGCGGTCGTGCCTTTAGTTCCTTTGCTCAAAGCCGGGTGATGAGCAAAATTTCTTCACGCTCTCTCACTGCTGCTGTGAGCTGTATGGTGCCTAACTCACTTGGGCCGGGTGAGTTGTTACTACATTATGGTACCGATGAGCAAAAAGATCGTTATTTACCCGGTCTGGCCAAAGGTGAAGAAATCCCATGTTTTGGTCTGACCAGTCCTGAAGCCGGTTCAGATGCCGGTGCGATTCCAGATACCGGTGTGGTCTGCTATGGACAGTTTGAAGGTCAGGAAGTCTTGGGACTGAGAATGAATTTCTCCAAACGCTGGATTACTCTAGCACCAATTGCCACCGTGGTTGGTTTGGCTTTTAAAATGTATGATCCTGACCATCTACTCGGTGATAAAACGGATTATGGGATTACTTGTGCCTTGCTACCGGCCAATCATGAAGGGGTAAAAGTCGGTCCACGTCATAATCCTGGCTCCCCTTTTATGAATGGTACTGTTGAAGGTAAGGATGTATTTATTCCTTTAGACTGGATCATTGGTGGCGTGAAAAATGCCGGTAAAGGCTGGCGTATGCTGATGGAATGTCTGGCGGTCGGTCGTGGTATTTCCCTACCGGCTTTGTCTACCTCCAGTGCTGAAATGACTTATCTGAATGTCAGTGCGTTCTCGCGAATCCGTCAGCAATTCAAGATTTCGGTGGGTAAATTTGAAGGCGTACAGGAAGCCAATAGCGAAATTGCCAGTGATGCCTATATGCTGGAAGCTTTCCG
>ENA-UOWJ01000637-UOWJ01000637.1-bioreactor-metagenome-genome-assembly--contig:-NODE-637-length-13078-cov-86.560163_pt1 | contig 13078 bp, 10 predicted proteins | sample MGYA00238156_ERZ761611 | MGnify/ENA primary metagenome ERZ761611 (study PRJEB28900, sample SAMN06268034) | bioreactor metagenome | isolation source: Joint BioEnergy Institute, California, USA...
GAGAAGCAACAAAAATGAAATATAAAAAAGGAACCTCTGAAGAGCCGGTTTTAGAAAAATAATTTCGTTTTTCACTCGATGGATCCATTTCTCTTTAGAAGACCATGATATATAAAGATAGGTCTCCAACTTGGATCCTTATTTCAAATTGAAGCAGTCAACCTGTTAAGGAACACTCATTACCAGTGGATACCCGGGTAAAGAGGATGACTAATAAAGTCATCTTTTCCTAGTTTTTTTACAAATTGATAAAAAAAACGACAAAAAGTAAAAAAAAATGACATAGGTCCTCCATATTTCAACTTATTTATGGTAGAATATGCAATTAGAAAGCGTTTTGAACGGGAAAATTAAGGAGGATATTTTATGTTGGCCAGAGATATTGGAATCGATTTAGGAACAGCTAATGTACTTATCTATGTAAAAGGAAAAGGGATTGTACTGAATGAACCGTCAGTTGTCGCCATTGATTTGAATACGAACAAAGTATTAGCTGTTGGTGAAGAAGCAAGAAGAATGGTTGGGAGAACACCCGGTAATATTGTTGCAATTCGTCCGTTAAAAGATGGTGTAATTGCAGATTTTGCCGTCACTGAACAAATGTTAAAATACTTTATCAACAAGTTGAATGTAAAAGGATTTTTATCAAAACCACGAATTTTAATTTGTTGTCCAACGAATATTACAAGTGTTGAGCAAAAGGCGATTCGCGAAGTAGCCGAAAAAAGCGGTGGAAAAAAAGTTTATTTGGAAGAAGAACCGAAAGTGGCAGCAATTGGCGCCGGTATGGACATTTTCCAACCGAGTGGGAATATGGTGATCGATATCGGTGGAGGTACTTCGGATATTGCTGTTCTTTCTATGGGAGATATTGTCACATCCGCATCAATTAAAACGGCAGGGGATAAATTTGATTTTGAAATTCTCCAGTATATTAAAAAGAAATATAAATTGTTAATTGGAGAGCGAACAGCAGAAAATATTAAAATCAACGTAGGAACGGTGTTTGAAAATTCACGCAACGAGGAAATGGATATTCGGGGTCGTGATCTTGTTTCAGGCTTGCCACGGACAATAACGATAAATTCGGCTGAAATCGAATTTGCCTTAAGGGAATCAATTGCAGTTATTGTTCAAACCGCAAAAAGTGTACTTGAAAAAACTCCTCCTGAATTATCGGCAGACATTATTGATCGCGGGGTTATGTTAACCGGTGGAGGAGCTCTACTTCATGGAATTGATACGTTACTGGCAGAAGAATTAAAAGTGCCGGTATTAATTGCAGAAAACCCGATGGATTGCGTTGCAGTTGGTACGGGTATTATGCTAGACAATATTGATAAAATTGATCGCCGTAGTTTAATTTAACAAAAAGCATGAGTAAGTTCTGATGTTAAGCCAAAAAGTTATTCAATAAATAAAACGGGAGCATATCTATTGATTAGCACTCAAAAGATTTCACAAAAGTTTGTATTCATTATATGAAACATTGAAGTGCTAACCATCCCATGGATTTGTCCCGTTTTTTTATTCAAAAATTATATATCTATCCAAAATCACGAGACCACTGAAAAAGCGCAAAATAATTTCTCTTGCCACCATGTCTAGGAGTAATTTTGTGATTTACCATACTATATATTGTGTTCGTGAACTTATTCCAAGTAGTTTTTCAGTGGTCCCAAAATCACTCGTAACAAAACATACAGCTTTTCTTTAAGCGTTTATGAAAAAACCATTAGATATTTAGTAATGTCTTTCTCTTCAGTAATTGGTAAGCTTTTTTGTTATAATATGACCTTTCAAATAATTTCGCGTATTATTGAGAGGTAATGGTAATGTCGAAAACTTCTTATAGTCCAAGGGTTTGAAAAGTTGATAAAAATTCATTCCCAAAAAGATTATTCAACCAAAATAAAGAAAGCTGTACTAGCGACTACAAATTTCATCGCATACTTATTGACAATGGCACCATCCCAGTTATTTTTCCTGATTTGTTCCATAGCCTAAAGTGGAAACGGTTTTAACTTGTTTTTCCAATATTGCCTAGCAATCTTTATGAGTTCTTTTGCTGAATGACTTAAATAAGAATCTTTTTTATAACTTGCACATATTTCCCAGCAAGGTTCCTGTTGAATGGAAAAATAAACAACGTCAGGAGTATCTCTTGCATAGGACAGAGGAAATACCGAACAACAAATCCCTTCGGCAACCATATGAAATAGATTATAGCAACTCCTTGTTTCTATCAAAATTTTTGGGTGGGTATTCTCCTTATCGACAATCCTGTCATATATTTCCCGAAGCGTTGATCCTTGTTGCATAATTGCAAAGAAACTATTTGAAAACTCTTCCAATTCAATTTTTGGTAGCCTTTCTCCTATTTTTCCACCAAAATGCGCAAGAGGATGAGACTTGGGGACGGCCAATATAATCTCTTCTGAACAAATATGAATATATTCATCAGCTGTCTTTTGAAAGTCTTGTAAAGTTAAAAAGCCGATATCAAGATTACCTTCTGAGATTTCACGTTGTTGCTCCTTGACGCTCATTTCAAACGACTCAATCTTTACATGAGGATATTTTTTGTAAAAAGCAGGATAAATGGATGAAAACATTTCCGGGCCGCGTTCAAGGGTTAAACCAATCTTCATTCTTCCTTTTTTTCGTTCAAGCAAATCATTAATTTGATTGTACGCATCTTTTTTGATACGTAAAATTTTTTTTGCGTTTTCGATATAAATTTCCCCGACTTTTGTGATTTGCCAGTTTCTCTTTGAACGGATAAATAAAGGTGTTCCAAGCTCTTTTTCTATTTTTAGTAATTGCTGGTTTAAGGCGGACTGGGTAATATATAGTTTTTCTGCTGCCTTGGTAATATTGTTTTCTTCAGCAATTGCAATTATATATTCCAACTGCTTTAAGTTCATCGGATTCCCTCCCAACTCTAAATTTTATTAAGAGTAGCATTAAAATTATAACTTTTACTTTCCTCATATTTAAGACTACAATGAATTTGAGAAAAAACAAGTCTTTTGGAGGTAATTCAACCATGTTTATCAAAATGCATAAAAATGATAACGTCGTCATTACAGTGGAATCAATACCAAAAGGGACGGAAGTATTCGAAGGGGTTGTGGTAAACGAAGATATTCCCCAGGGACATAAAATTGCAATAAAAGATCTTGAACAAGGAGAAGCTATTATTCGTTATGGTGTGACACTCGGGTATACTTTAAAACCGATAAAACGTGGAGATTGGGTGAATGAGTATAATTTAGAACTTCCAACTCCACCTTCATTGGATGAACTGGAGTTTGGAAAAAATTTGGTAACCCATTTGCCGGATCCTCCTGTGAAAACTTTTTTTGGTTACCCTAATCCCACTGGGGGTTACGCAGGAACTAGAAATATATTAGGTATTGTGACAACCGTCCAGTGTGTAACCGGGGTTCTGAATAATGCCGTAAAGAGAATAAAACAAGAAATTCTTCCGAAATATCCCAATGTCGATGATGTTGTCTCTATTAACCATGCATATGGCTGCGGTGTGGCAATCAATGCCCCGGAAGCGAAAATACCAATCAGAATGCTAAAAAATATTGTCAAACATCCAAATTTTGGTGGGGAAACATTGGTCATATCTCTGGGATGCGAAAAGCTAACATTGGATATGTTACTGGATCGTGACTATAATACGCCCGAAAATGTCGTTGTTTTACAAAACTTAAAAGGGCATGATGCCATCATTGAGGAAATAATGAAAGCGGCAGAAGAGAAGTTGAAGAAATTAAATAAAAGGAAAAGAGTGGAACTGCCACTTTCCGAATTATGTATAGGTTTACAATGCGGAGGAAGTGATGCATTTTCCGGTGTAACAGCAAATCCTGCTGCCGGTTATGCTGCAGATATGCTGGTCAATGCCGGAGCAACCGTTATGTTCTCTGAAGTAACGGAAGTACGTGACGGGGTCCATTTCATTGCAGAACGATGCGTAAATGAAGAAGTCGGGAAAAAATTAGTGGATGAAATGAAATGGTATGACAAATATCTGGAAAATGGTCGTGTGGACCGGTCCGCCAATCCTACCCCCGGAAATAAAAAGGGCGGCCTATCCAACATTGTGGAGAAAGCAATGGGGTCCATCGCAAAGTCAGGAACTTCACCAATTGTAGAAGTACTTTCTCCTGGTGAAATGCCGACAAAAAAAGGAATGATTTTTGCTGCAACTCCGGCGAGTGACTTTGTATGTGGCTCTTGTCAATTATCAAGTGGAATAACACTACAAGTTTTTATGACAGGGCGGGGGACGCCATATGGGCTTGCATTAGCGCCAGTCATTAAGGTCTGTTCAAGAGATGAAATGAAAAATATGTGGGAAGATTTAATTGATATAAATGCAGGTCCAATTGCGAAGGGAAAAGCATCGATCCAGGAAATTGGAACGCAATTGTTTCATGAAATTGTTGATGTTGCTAGCGGGCGAAAACAAACCTATGCTGAAAAATATGAAATTCATAACGATTTCGTTCTTTTTAATCCAGCTCCAATTACTTGAGAATAGGGAAGTTCGGAAAGTCAAAAATTAATTCAATGTGTATAGGTTGATTGAAGTGAAGGTGGCGGCGACTCAGTGATATTGTCAGTCACATTTTCTCACGTGCGATATAAATTTGACGAAGATTATTCAAAGTTCTGCAAGATTAGCACCTATATTCGACGAAAGCGATTGCGAGAGTCAAATAAGTCAGACGTGAGCAGGAGCGAGGAAACGAGTATTGAGGAGGCCCAAGTCCTACCCACGGGAAGCGTCCGCCACCGAAACGAAAATCAACGAAATCCATTCAACTAACAAAAACTTCTAGAAGTTGTACTTTTAGGACAGGTTGCATTCTATTGTAATTGCGATGTAACAGACTCCTTGAGATAGGAATAATAAAAAATTTTCCCCAAAAAACAAATGAAAACGCAAATGTGAGTAAAAAATTCAATGCAGCAAAAACAGCTAAACCACGCCACATTGAGTCAAAATATTCTTGAAAGACATCTTAAAAGTAAAGAGGTCGAGCTAATCCACATCGTCCGGTCATTTTCTTTATATCCCATATCGTATGATTTTCAAAACCAAACACCTGATACGGCTAATTACTTATTCAACCTGTTCTATTTTTTATTCTTTTTTCCATTTGTTACTGGTACGGTCAATTTGCATATATATTCTCGGGTCTTCCGAAAACGAGATTCAATCTCCGTTTTCACCAGACACTTTCCTTTCCCCTCACAAATAATACCAAATTGTTTGGGGGACAAAGTTTAACTACCCGTCTAGGCTAGTTTTATATTCCACATTGTACAAAAATTATAGTCGTTAAGCCCTTTACTACTTTTTAACACTTTATCCGGCAAGTATAATGGAAAAAAGTTTTAAATCTTTAAGATTCCCAATTTTCTTCGTTGTTAAAAAGACGCATCTGCGGTATATTTGTGTAGACAAAACAGAGTATTAAATGGAGGAAAATTGCAGAAAATCATACTTAAAAATGAAATGATTAATTTTTAAAGTGAATTTTTTAATCTAATTTATAAAAACAGTACTTTGCAAAAAAATAATAATGTCGAAAATGAAAAAATCGTTTATAATAAGAAAAGTAAGGATTTTTATAGAAATGACCATTTAGTATAGTCAAACTACTTTTTTATATAAATGGAACGAAATGATTTATTTTTTTAAAAAAGGTAAGAGGAGTGGGGGACTTGTTTAGAGGCTTTTTCACTGTAGCTTCCGGAATGCTGGCACAACAAAGAAGAACTGAGATGTTGGCCAATAACATGGCGAATATAAATACGCCTGGATATAAGGCAGATCAATCATCCGTCCGTGCTTTTCCTGAAATGTTAATCCAAAAAATGGAGTCACCTGATGTTCCAGGCAACTCAGTAGCAACGACTATGACGCCTGTCGGTCGGTTAAATACCGGTGTTTACATACAAGACATTACACCAAATTTTAAACAAGGTGACTTGACCCAAACGAGCTTGAACACGGATTTGGCCTTAAATCATATAACGATGCCGCTGAATCAAAATGGGGTTCAAGGCAGTGTCTTTTTTACCGTGCAAAATCCCGATGGCGGTGTCCAATATACGCGGAACGGAAATTTTACGATTGACGGTGCTGGATTTTTAACAGCGGCAACCGGACAATATGTGCTGGATACATACGGTAATCCCATTGCCTTGGTTAATGATTCCTTTACTGTAACAGAAGATGGCTGGGTTCAACAAAATGGACAAAATGTTGCCCGCTTAGGAATAGCTTATGCCGAAAATCCAAATCTATTAAGGAAAACGAGTACCGGTTTATATCAAATGGACGGTGGCGTACTTCCATCTGCCTATGCAAATAACCAAATTGCATTTTCGGTAAAACAAGGTTATATTGAACAATCTAATGTAGATGCGGCAGAGACAATGACCAATATGTTAACCGCATACCGATCTTTTGAAGCGAATCAAAAAGTATTGCAAGCTTATGATCGTAGCATGGACAAAGCGGTCAATGAAATCGGAAAACTATAAAAGACTAACATGACGGTCAAAATCACACTGCCAAAAGGTTGAATTTTATGAAAACTATTCTACTGACTATCCGATTGGTTACCAGCTAAAAAGGTTAACGCTTTTGGGCGCTAATCAAACAATTGGTTAATCGATTTGTACAAATACATATGAACAACTACCCAATTCGACCCGAGGTCACTGAAAAACAATCCGAATACGTTCACTTTCACAATACTTATTAGCATAAACCACAAAGAATACACCTAAAAATATCCTTTAGCAAGATTATTTGGCACTTTTTCAGTGGCCACATTCGACCCCTTTTAAACTAGAGAAAATGAGGTGAAATCATTGAATCGCATTTCAATTACGGCAATGAATACTATGAACCAATTGCAAAAACAAATGGATACGATTGCCAATAATATTGCAAACGCCCAAACAACGGGTTATAAAAAACAAAAAGCGACATTCGGTGAACTCATGTACCAGCAATATAATAACCAGCGGAATTTGCAGGAGGAAGTAAATCGGTTGACGCCGACCGGTGTTCGCATTGGAACAGGCGCACGTGTTGACCAAGTGCAAACCATTATGACGCTAGGCTCAATCGTGCAAACCGGACGCGCCCTAGACTTTGCTTTAACAGAACCAAATCAATATTTTAAAGTGTTGGCTCCAAAAGGGAACGAAATGACCGTTCATTATACAAGGGATGGTGTATTTTATTTGTCCCCGGTGAATGCAAATGAAGTCGAGCTCGTCACCAGTGAAGGTTATCAAGTACTTGATGAAAACAACAATCCGATTATTTTTAACAGTAATTTTAAAAATGTGAGTTCGAATCCAAATGGTGAGATTGTTTTTTCTGACGATGCTGGTAATAATGTGTCTTTTAATCTAGGAATTGCCCAAATCCATAAACCGCAAACAATGGTTCGTGTTGGGGATAACTTAATGACTGTGCCCGATAATTTGGCGGAATTAGGTATAACAGAAGCTGATTTATTGGAAAATCTTGCAGGAAATCTCCGCGGACAAATTGGATTAAAAAATCAGGTACTTGAACAATCTAATGTTGATATCGGTGAAGAAATGACGAATTTGCTACAGACACAAAGGGCTTATCAATTACAAGGAAGAGCAATCACGATTGCCGATCAAATGCAGGGATTAATTAATGGGATCCGCTAGATTTAAGATGAAGAAGTTTGCCTAAGAACGAATAAATGGGAACTGGTAATTCGTGTTCCCATGTTTAATAGATACAAAATAAATGAGCAGTTTCATCAATGAAAGTCGGTAAATTTGAGAAGATGAGTGTCCACATGTTCCTTGGATTCGGAACAAATCAATGAGATTTGCTAAGTCAAGGCTGTCGGATTGAATATGAATAAATCACTCTATCCGTCAGAGTGAAATTCATTTATCGAGGGGATTGGACAGTTGTGGAAAATTTAGATGAACACAGAGAGACGCGAGAAGAACGAAGAAAAAACCGAATAAGTGGAAGGAAACTCAAAAAAGAAAGTAATGTAGAAAAGACAAGAAAAAAGAAAAAGCGGTTCCGAACGCGGCTTATCCCGATATGGCTTCGACTCATCATTATCATGTTTTTAATCTTGCTCTTTTTCTTTATTGGTGCAATGATTGGCTATGGCGTAATCGGTGATGGCAAGCCGACAGATGTGTTTAAGAAATCAACATGGACCCATATCCTCGAGATTGTTAATGATGGTACAAGTTCAAAGTGAATTTTTATTCATAGGAAAGATATGGGGTCACTGAAAAACTACTCGAAAGAAGTTTGCGACTACAATACATAGTATGGTTAATCACAAAAGCACTTTTAGATATGGTACTGAGAGAAATTATTTCGTACTTTTTCAGTGGTCTCGAAAGATATGGAAATACATAAAATTGGGAGTGTTATTATGCTTGATATTAATGAAATCAAAAAAATTATTCCTCATCGCTATCCATTTTTATTGATTGATCAGATTATTGAGCTAAAAGAGGAGGAGCGAGCAGTTGGCATTAAAAATGTAACGGCCAATGAGCCGTTTTTTCAAGGTCATTTTCCAGACTATCCGGTCATGCCAGGTGTCTTGATTGTGGAAGCATTAGCGCAAGTTGGTGCAGTGGCGATGTTGAAAAAGGAAGAAAACCAAGGAAAGCTGGCGTTGTTTGCTGGAATCGATAAATGTCGGTTTAAAAGGCAAGTGAAGCCAGGTGATCAATTGCGTTTGGAAGTGGAAATTTTACGCTTACGAGGCCCAATCGGAAAAGGAAAGGGAATTGCTACAGTAAACGGAGAGCTTGCATGCGAAACTGAAATTATGTTTGCCATCCAATAGTTAAACATGTCAGTGGCGAAAAAAGAAACTCGTAAAGGCAAAGATATCAATTTTCCTCACTGATGAAAATTCACCTCAGCACTAAGTAAGGTTTAAACACCCAATCAATCCTCTTCTTTTACTTTTGGATAAATAATGGATAAGACAGGGAGGCCACTGAAAAACGATTTGTATGAGATTTACACTTACAATATTATGGCAGGACTAACCAAAAAATCCATCTGATTTTGGCAAGATTATTTAGTACTTTTTCAGTGGCTTCAAAGATACAGGCAAATACATAATCTCTGTCTCATGTTTATTTTTTTAAGAGGATTTTCCCACTTTCTTTTTCTTTGCTTTCATTTCTTCTTTAAAAGCGAGTAATAGTTCATTGCCACTTAGTCCTTTATCTAAAAGAAGATCCAATAATTGCTCAGCATATCCTCTTGAGCGACTTAAAGTTCCCTCTAGCAAAATGCTTACACATTCATCAATTACTTTTGAATTAATCATATTGACAAGAAAAGTTGCGGGATCATTTTCGGCTTTAGTAATGATTACATTGACTGGGAATTTTTCATGAGGTTGATAATTCTCAAAAACTGCAAAATAGGCTCGCTCGATAAAAAGTTCAATTAGCCATGTATTCTTTTCGTTTTCTTTATTTATAATTAAAGCGTCAATGAAAGGGACTTGTATCAACTCGCCGTTTTTATTTACTAGTTGAAAAGAAATCAACTTAAATGTCTTCAAAAAACATCAGCCTCCCCGCAAAGTTCTTTTATCACCATTTTACCATGATAAAGATTGGAGTACTAGTCAGACAAACAAGTGAGATTTTACTAAATATATGAGTAAAATTTTACTTTTAAAATAAGAAATAAATCCAATTTTTCCACTTAAAGATACCATTTTTATAAAAATATCGCTTATTTTCTAAGTAAAATGTAGTAAAAAATTAATAAAAAACAATTGATAACAGGCAAATCAAAATTTTACAACATAAGAAAATTGTCCTATGATTAAAGTAACAAGTTGACAGGAGGTGAAAAGTTGATTAACCAGGTCACATTGGTAGGAAGACTAACGAGGGACCCAGAATTGAAATTGACACATGATGGGGTTGCTTTAACAAATATTACGCTAGCAGTGAATCGAAACTATCGATCCACGAGCGGGAATATTGAAACGGATTTTGTCCAGTGCACTCTCTGGCGACGAGCAGCAGAGAATACCGTACAATATTGTCAAAAGGGATCGATTATTGGGATTATTGGTCGAATCCAGACGAGAAATTACGAAAATAGCGAAGGAAAAAGAGTTTATGTCACGGAAGTTGTGGCTGATAGTGTCCGCTTTTTAGGTGGCAGGCCGGCAGAGGACAAGGAAATCGCCACAACACATGCATAAATTCGTTTACATTCCATTAAGGAGGTGATAGCCGAAAAAAAGGAAAAGGATTCATCGACGAAAGGGATCAATTGCTTTGAAAATACAAGTACAGTATGAAAATGAAAGAGAGAAGAATCTTGAAAAGTGAGGGATTTTGAAAGTAAAAGACAAATAGGCCGATGTTTTGCTTGAAGGATTGATAATGAAAACTAATGATTTTTGTCTTAGGAATTGAAAGAGGAGGAAAGAAATACTATCTGATAAAGGGAGAATACGAACAGTAGTTTAAATTTTATTAGGTAAGGAAAATTGACAGGGCAGAATTAAAAAATGCATTTACAGTACTGTGAATATTTCAATGGAGGTGGCTATGTCAACAAGATTTGAGAATTATTTTCGTCTGGAGGAGATGATTCAGCTACTGATTCGAATTGTAGGAAAATCGAACGAAAAAATTATGGATTTAGAAGAAAAACTAAAACAATTAGAAGATATCGTAATCGAATTAGGAGAAGAAAAACATACAAAATAAATAAGGGAATAAGTTAAAAAAGAGGATGTAGATAAAATCGATTATTGCTGACCAACTAATAATTGTTATGGATTGTTAAAAAGGCAAGTCGGATAAGATCATTTTTGGATAATAAATCTTTTTGGGGATGTAAAAGAATTATTATCAACAATTGTTGCATGGAAAAGAAAGGAACAAGGGAAATCCTTCGTTGGTTACTACTCTGACCAAATGAAGGCCCTTGCTGCTCAAAAAAAGAAAATTTAGGGTAAAACTATCATACCATAGTTATAGTTTATAGAAAAGCATATACTTATTGCTACAAAATAAGCCACATACAAGCCTTTTCAAAGGAGCTGACCAAAAAGTCGCTATTTCGAACTTTGGTCAGCTCCTGTTCTTAGCTAATAGGAAAGTATAAATTTTTCAATTTCTACTTTCCTAACGCATAAGTGCACAAGGAAAGCTTCGCGGAAATACATCGCAGCCGAAAAAATTTTATATTTTTTCGGCGAACAACGGCTCTGCTCTCGCCTAAAGGCTCGGACGCCCGAGTTTTCTTTAAAGAACTAGCTCCTCTTCCTCGATAATACCTAACTCATTATCTCGTGTGTTCTTGCAGATTGTCTCCTTGTTTTGACCGCGATAACCGGGTCTATTGGACAGTTTCTCTTGATTGAGCCACGATTTTGACCGCGAAAGGCGCTCTATGGGACAGTTTCCTCTGATCGACTCCTCATTTTGTCCGTAAGAGGCGCTCTATTAGACAGTTCTTGTTGATTGATTCCCCGTTTTGTCCGTGAGACGCGCTCTATTGGACTGATCTTGCCGATCGACTCACCATTTTGACCGCGAGAGGTGCTCTATTGGACAGTTCTTGCTGATCGACTCCCTGTTTTGACCGCGAGACGCGCTCTATTGGACAGTTCTTGCTGATTGACTTCCTGTTTTGTCCGTGAGAGCTAGCTCTATGGGACAGTTCTTGCAGATTGAGTCTCCATTTTGACCGCGAGAGGCGCTTTATGGGACAGTTCTTGCCGATCAACTCCTCATTTTGACCGCGAGAGGAGCTCTATTGGACAGTTCCCTCTGATCAACTCCCCATTTTGTCCGTGAGAGCTTGCTCTATTGGACAGTTCTTGTTGATTGGTCGCTCATTTTGTCCGTGAGAGTTGCCCTATTGGACAGTTCTTGCTGATTGGTCGCTCATTTTGTCCGCGAGAGCTAGCTCTATTGGACAGTTCTTGCCGATCGTCTCCTTGTTTTGACCGCGAGACTCGTTCTATTGGACAGTTCTTGCCGATCGTCTCCTTGTTTTGTCCGCGAGAGGCGCTCTATTGGACAGTTTCCTCTGATCGACTCTTCATTTTGACCGCGAGAGCCTGCTCTATTGGACAGTTCCCTCTGATCAACTCCCCATTTTGTCCGTGAGAGCTTGCTCTATTGGACAGTTCTTCCTGATCAACTCCTCATTTTGACCGCGAGAGGAGCTCTATTGGACAGTTCTTGCTGATTGAGTCCCCGTTTTGTCCGTGAGAGCCGGTCTATTGGACAGTTCTTCCTGATCGACTCCCTGTTTTGACCGCGATAACCGGGTCTATTGGACAGTTTCCTCTGATCAACTCCCTGTTTTGACCGCGATAACCGGGTCTATTGGACAGTTTCCTCTGATCAACTCCCTATTTTGTCCGTGAGAGCTTGCTCTATGGGACAGTTCTTCCTGATCAACTCCTCATTTTGACCGCGAGACGGGCTCTATTGGACAGTTCTTGCAGATTGTCTCCCCGTTTTGACCGTGAGACGCGCTCTATTAGACAGTTCTTGCTGATTGAGTCTCCATTTTGACCGCGAGAGCCTGCTCTATTGGACAGTTCTTGCAGATCGCCTCCCTGTTTTGTCCGCGAAAGGCACTCTATTGGACAGATCTTGCTGATTGAGTCTCCATTTTGACCGCGAGAGCCTGCTCTATTGGACAGTTCCTGCTGATCAACTTCCTGTTTTGTCCGTGAGACGCGCTCTATTAGACAGATCTTGCTGATTGAGTCTTCATTTTGTCCGCGAGACGCGCTCTATTGGACAGTTCTTGCAGATCGCCTCCCCGTTTTGTCCGCGAGACTCGTTCTATTGGACAGTTCTTGCTGATTGGTCGCTCATTTTGTCCGCGAGAGCTAGCTCTATTGGACAGTTCTTGCTGGATGGTCTCCCATATTGTCCGTGAGAGTCGCTCGGGACCACTGAAAAAAGCCATTTTTTTTATGTAAAATTTGCTATGCAGTGT
>ENA-UOWJ01000646-UOWJ01000646.1-bioreactor-metagenome-genome-assembly--contig:-NODE-646-length-12945-cov-112.593638_pt1 | contig 12945 bp, 9 predicted proteins | sample MGYA00238156_ERZ761611 | MGnify/ENA primary metagenome ERZ761611 (study PRJEB28900, sample SAMN06268034) | bioreactor metagenome | isolation source: Joint BioEnergy Institute, California, USA...
ACAATTCGAACGGATTCCAGTTCCCTTTTGTCTTTTTAAACCCTCCAAAAGGACAGTTCGACCGGATTTCAATCCCCTTTTGTCTTTTTGAACCCTCCAAAAGGACAATTCGACCGGATTTCGGCTCTCTTTTTGGTCTTTTTTTGAAGCCTTCAAAAATCAATTTGCCCATCCCGGTTTCCACCCCTCCAAAACCTGTCTCTCAAAGGGTGCATGCCCATTTTTACAACGTTTTCCGGACGGGCGCTGCTTAAAAGATGATTCCATTTTTGTCTATTATTTTTTGGTGAAAGTTTATTCCTGCTAGATCGTGGTATATATGATACCGTAAGCGATATTCAAAATCACCGAACAAAGGAGAGATTTGAAATGGCAGACAAAGATAAAAAAATGACAGTAGAAGAAGCAGGTCGCAAAGGCGGAGAAGCTACTGCTGACAGCCACGATAAAGAATTCTATCAAGAAATTGGTAAAAAAGGCGGAGAAACCACTTCCGAAAAACATGGCAAAGAATTCTATCAGGAAATTGGTAAAAAAGGCGGAGAAGCCACTGCCGACAGCCATGACAAAGATTTCTATCAGGAAATCGGTAAAAAAGGCGGAGAATCTACAGCGGAGAATCATGATAAAGAATTCTATCAAGAAATCGGCAAAAAAGGCGGAGAAGCCACTGCTGACAGCCATGACAAAGATTTCTATCAAGAAATTGGAGAAAAAGGCGGTAACGCAAGAGCGAAAAACAACGGTGAAGATTAAGAGGAATGGTTTCACCCAAACCGGTTCAGCCCGCACGCTGAACCGGTTTTTTGCCGTATTCGTACTCTCTTTCTTTTTCTCCAATTGTTACCCTTATTATAGCACAGCCTACGTTATTTGGCAGTACATTTTGAAAAGACACGCAATTTGGATGCGCTTACATAAAAAGAGCCGGCATCCACTTTGCCCGCTCTTTTTATGCATTCTATTCAACTGGCAACTTTATCGCAAGTGTTTTAAGCTTCTACCGGATTTGCCTGTTTTTCAACAGTTTCTTCGATCAAATTCCGGATTTTCACTTTTAAAAAATGTTCTTTGCAATAATAACCGAGCAGTTTATTTGTTTTCCAGTCATACACCGGATAAACAGCATCAATTTCTTTGCCGGCTTTTCTCAAACAATATGCACACGTGGTTGTCAGTTCAAATAAGCAATCACACATTGTTTGCAGCCTCCTATCGTCAATTTCACCCTTTCGTTATATACCCGGTCACCAAATTTTAAAACAAAAAAAGCGGTGGGGCACACCGCTTTTTTTGAAAACTTAACGTTTATTCATTTCCTGAATCAGCAGTTTATTGACAATCGGTGGGTTGGCCTGCCCTTTTGTTGCTTTCATGACCTGTCCGACCAAAAAGCCGAGCGCCCGGTCTTTTCCGTTTTTATAGTCAATAATGGATTGTTCGTTTTTATCCAGCACTTCTGTTACAATTTTTAAAAGCTCGCCTTCATCAGAAATTTGCACAAGTCCTTTTTCCTTGACGATTTTTTCCGGGTCGCCGCCTTTTTCGACCAGTTCGCGGAACACTTTCTTCGCCAATTTTGAAGAGAGCGTGCCGTTTTCGATCAATTTGATCATGCCGGCAAGGCTTTCTGGTGTCAGAGCAATATCATGCAGTTCTTTCTGGGCTGAATTCAAGTACGCGGACACTTCGCCCATCAGCCAGTTCGATGCCTGTTTTGCATCGGCGCCGGCTGCGATCGTCGCTTCAAAGAAATCGGACATTTCTTTCGTGAGTGTGAGCACCATGGCATCATAAGCCGGGAGCCCGAGTTCTTCCGTGTAACGCTTTTTCCGTTCATCCGGAAGTTCCGGGATTTCGGCGCGCACCCGTTCTTTCCAGGCGTCATCAATATACAGATCCACAAGATCCGGTTCCGGGAAATAGCGGTAATCGTCCGAGCCTTCTTTCACCCGCATCAAAATCGTTTTGCCGGTTGCTTCGTCAAAACGGCGTGTTTCCTGTTGGATCACACCGCCTGCAAGCAGCACTTGTTTCTGGCGTTCCTGCTCATACTGCAGGCCTTTGCGCACATAGTTGAACGAGTTCAAGTTTTTCAGTTCGGTTTTCGTGCCGAATGTTTCCTGCCCGATTGGACGGATGGAAATATTGGCATCGCAGCGGAGTGACCCTTCTTCCATTTTGCAGTCGGAAACGCCGGTATATTGAATGATGGATTTTAATTTTTCAAGATACGCATACGCTTCTTCCGGCGTACGAATATCCGGTTCCGAAACAATTTCAATTAGTGGCGTGCCTTGGCGGTTCAAATCGACGAGAGAATACCCTTCATTTGCCGCGTGGAACAGTTTCCCGGCGTCTTCTTCCATGTGAATACGGGTAATACCGATCTTTTTCTTTATGCCGTCCACTTCGATTTCAATCCAGCCGTTTTTCCCGATCGGTTTATCAAATTGGGAAATCTGATAGGCTTTCGGGTTGTCCGGGTAAAAATAGTTTTTCCGGTCGAATTTCGTTTCGGTTGCAATTTCGCAGTTCAGCGCCATGGCCGCCTTCATTGCGTAGTCAACCACTTTTTTATTCAGTACCGGAAGCACCCCCGGATAGCCGAGATCAATAACATTTGTGTTCGTATTCGGTTCTGCCCCGAAATGCGCAGGCGCCGGCGAGAAAATTTTCGTATTGGTTTTGAGTTCAACGTGCACTTCAAGTCCGATCACTGTTTCAAAATTCATCTTTTTCACCCCTTACAATTGCGGTTTTTGGTTATGGAAGTCCGTCGCCTGTTCAAATGCGTGGGCAACGCGGTACACGGTGCTTTCGTCAAAATGCTTCCCGATGATTTGCAGCCCTAATGGCAGCCCACCTGCAAACCCACATGGAACAGAGATCCCCGGAACGCCTGCCAAGTTGACCGGAATGGTTAAAATATCATTCGCATACATCGTTAACGGATCTTCTATTTTTTCCCCGATTTTAAAAGCCGGCGTCGGCGTGGTCGGCCCGATGATGACATCATATTTTTCGAGTACATCGTCAAAGTCTTTTTTGATCAGGGTGCGGGCCTGTTGTGCTTTCTTGTAATACGCATCGTAATAGCCTGCACTTAGCGCAAAAGTTCCAAGCATGATGCGGCGTTTTACTTCGTCCCCAAAACCTTCCGAACGGGTCTTTTTATATAATTCTTCGAGGTTCGTGGCGTTTGGCGAACGGTAGCCGTAGCGGACGCCGTCGAAACGGGCCAGGTTGGAAGACGCTTCGGATGAAGCAAGCAAATAATAGGTGGCCACGCCGTATTTCGAATGCGGCAGCGACACTTCTTCCCATGTGGCACCGAGCTTTTCCAGCACTTTCAAGGCATTGAGAACAGCCTGGCGTGCTTCTTCGCTGACGCCTTCACCTAAGTATTCTTTTGGCACGGCAATTTTCAAGCCTTTTACATCACCTTTGAGCGCCTCCACATAGTTCGGCACTTCCACGTCGGCTGAGGTAGAATCATGCCGGTCAAGCCCGGAAATCGCCTGTAAAAGATAGGCATTGTCTTCCACGGTCCGGGTAATCGGCCCGATCTGGTCGAGCGAAGAGGCGAATGCGACAAGGCCAAAACGGGAAACGCGCCCGTAAGTCGGCTTCATTCCGACAACCCCGCAAAATGCGGCCGGCTGGCGGATCGAGCCACCGGTATCGGATCCAAGCGCAAACGGTACTTCTCCCGCTGCCACGGCTGCAGCCGAACCACCGGAAGAACCGCCCGGCACCGTATCCAGGTTCCAAGGGTTACGGGTGATTTGGAATGCGGAATTTTCCGTCGACGAACCCATCGCAAATTCATCCATATTCAATTTGCCGATTGTGATCGTCTTTTCCTTATGTAATTTTTCCATAACCGTGGCATCATAAATGGGATCGAAGTTTTCAAGGATTTTGCTGGCACAGGTTGTCCGCAAATCTTTCGTGACAATATTGTCCTTGATTCCGATCGGCATGCCGAACAGCACATTTTCAGCTTCCGGCGAGCCGATTTTGCCGTCCAGTTCCGCTGCGGTTTTGCGGGCCCGTTCTTCATCTAACGTTAAAAAAGCTTTCACTTTGTCGTCTGTTTCTGAAATCTTTTGATACGCTTCATCAACAAGTTCTGATACTTTAACTTCCTTATTATGTAAAAACTCGTGGAGCTCCGAGATTTTATGGTCAAATAAAGACATGCTTTCCCCTCCTTATTCTACAATTGTCGGCACACGGATCATGCCGTCCTGAGTATCCGGTGCATTTTTCAACACAAGCTCGCGCGGCAGTCCTTTTTCCACCGTATCTTCGCGCATCACATTGCGGATTTCGAGTACGTGCGTGGTCGGCGGAACCCCGGTTGTGTCAAGTTCATTTAATGATTCCGCAAAATGGATAATATCCCCCAGCTGTTTCGTAAACTTTTCCGTTTCCGTCTCATTCATTTCAAGGCGTGCCAGGTCGGCAACGTGTTGGACTTGTTCTTTTGAAATATCAGGCATAGCCTTTCACCTCCGTTATAAAAGTCACATCAATTGTACGTGGAACCAATCGGGCGTGCAGTTCATTGCCCCGCAGCACAACCCGGAAAGCGGGGCCTGACTGTCCGTTCATATGGGGCGAATCGAACCCTGCAATACTATTGATCATAGCAGAAAAGCCCGCCCTTAAGCAAGGGGGGCGCCAGGGTTGCAAAAAAGAAAACGGGCAGGCTTTGCTTAGGCCTGCCGTGTTTTGGCATGTTCCAATTTAATGAATGAATTGTTCCTGCTCGGTCGATCCTGTGAGTGCGGTGGTGGAAGAAGTGCCGCCTGAGATGACCATCGAGACTTCATCGAAATAACCGGTCCCGACTTCGCGCTGATGGCGTGTTGCCGTGTAACCATATTGTTCGTTTGCAAATTCGGCCTGCTGCAGTTCGGAATAGGCTGCCATGCCGCGGTCGCGGTAGTTGCGGGCCAGTTCAAACATGCTGTGGTTCAAGGCATGGAAGCCGGCAAGCGTAACGAACTGGAATTTATAGCCCATGCGCGCAATTTCTTTCTGGAAGTTCGCAATTGTTTTGTCATCGAGTTTCTTCTTCCAGTTGAACGACGGCGAGCAGTTGTAAGCCAAAAGTTTACCCGGGAATTTTTCATGGATCGCTTCTGCAAACCGGCGTGCTTCGTCCAGATTCGGCTCACTCGTTTCGCACCAGATCATATCGGCATATGGCGCGTAAGCAAGGCCGCGGGCAATCGCCTGGTCTATGCCTGCTTTTGTGCGGTAAAAACCTTCCGCTGTCCGTTCCCCGGTGATAAACGGCGCATCATATGGGTCAACATTGCTTGTGATCAGATTTGCCGCATTTGCATCCGTACGGGCAATGATAACGGTCGGCACGCCCATGACATCAGCAGCAAGGCGGGCTGCAATCAAGTGGCGGATAGCTGTTTGTGTCGGCTGCAACACTTTGCCGCCCAAATGGCCGCATTTCTTCTCGGATGAAAGCTGGTCTTCAAGATGGACAGACGCGGCACCCGCTTCGATCATCGCTTTTGTCAGTTCGAATACGTTTAACGGGCCGCCAAAACCGGCTTCTGCATCGGCAACGATCGGCGCAAACCAATCAATCCGTTCGTCCCCTTCTGCATGGTGGATCTGGTCGGCACGCTGCAGGGCCTGGTTGATCCGTTTGACGACATTCGGCACGCTGTTCGCCGGATACAGGCTTTGGTCCGGATACATTTGCCCGGCAAGGTTCGCATCAGCTGCAACCTGCCAGCCGCTTAAATAAATGGCTTTCAATCCGGCCTTTACCTGCTGGACGGCCTGATTTCCCGTGAGTGCACCCAATGCATGGATATAATCTTCCGTATGCAGCAGATTCCAGAATTTTTCCGCCCCCCTGCGCGCCAAAGTATATTCAATTTGAACAGAACCCCTCAGTTTGAGCACGTCTTCCGGAGCATACGGGCGGACAATCCCCTGCCACCTTTCATCTTTCTCCCAGCTTCGTTTCAATTCAAGCGCTTTTTCGTTTACCATCAAAAATTCCTCCCATTTTTTCAATATAATGTAAATCCGCAGGCAAAATAAGGCTTTCCCGAGGTTCAAACGATTCCCCTTTATACGGCTGCGGCTAAAGCAGCTAACATATAGAGCTTACGATATTCATATGATTCCTCTCTGCATGACTGCAGAGCTTTCCATTGTACGTCTCCCCTTGTTGCGCTCATGCTCCGCAATTTGCCATTCGATCAGCCCAGCAGTTCATACGCCGGTAAGGTTAAAAATTCAATAAATTCGTCTTCTTTAACAAGCCGGTCAAATAAGGCTACTGCTTCTTCAAAACGGCCGGCCCGGTAATATTCCTCCCCGATTTCCCGGCGGATGCGTTCCAGTTCTTCCGCTTTGATTTGTTCATATAGCTCAATCGTCACTTTTCTGCCGTCTTGAAGTACGCCCTTCGGATGGCGAATCCAGTGCCAAAGCTGGGTGCGAGAAATTTCAGCCGTCGCCGCATCTTCCATTAAGTTCGAGATCGGCACAGCACCCCTTCCCCTGAGCCAGGATTCGATGTACTGGATGCCGGCATAAATGTTTTCGCGGATGCCTTTTTCCGTAATTTCCCCTTGCGGCACAGCGAGCAGATCATCTGCCGTTGCCGTAAAATCCATCTGCTTGCCGGAGTGGATTTGGTTCGGCTCAGGCATTTCTTTATTAAATGCTTCCAAGGCGACTGGCACAAGCCCAGGATGCGCAACCCAGGTGCCGTCATGCCCGTCTCTTGCTTCCCGCTCTTTATCGGCACGCACCTTTTGGAAGGCTTCTTCATTTTTTGCCGGGTCGTCTTTTACCGGGATCTGCGCGGCCATTCCCCCGATTGCCGGCGCATTCCGGCGGTGGCACGTCTTAATGGTCAAAAGCGAATAAGCGCGCATAAACGGGACCGTCATGGTGACAAGAGACCTGTCTGGCGTAATAAACTGCGGATTGGTACGCAGTTTTTTAATATAGCTGAAAATATAGTCCCAGCGCCCGCAGTTGAGGCCTGCCGAATGCTCTTTCAGTTCGTAAAGGATTTCGTCCATTTCAAATGCAGCCATGATCGTTTCAATCAGGACAGTCGCTTTAATGGTGCCTTTCGGGATGCCGATATACTTTTGTGCAAAGATAAAAACATCATTCCAAAGGCGCGCTTCCAGATGGCTTTCCATTTTTGGCAGGTAAAAGTACGGGCCTGTGCCGTTTTCAAGGAGCCTGCGGGCATTATGGAAGAAGTAAAGCCCGAAATCTGTTAAACTGCCGGATATGGGTTTGCCGTCTACTAAAATATGTTTCTCTTCCAAATGCCATCCGCGCGGCCTGACGATTAAGACAGCGGGATGATCGGCCAGTTTGTATTCTTTTCCGTTCGGCCCGGTAAAAGTAATCGTCCGGTTGACCGCATCACGGAGATGGATCTGGCCTTCAATGATATTCTCCCATGTCGGGGAAGTGGCATCTTCAAAGCAGGCCATAAATATTTTTGCGCCTGAATTCAAAGCATTGATCACCATTTTCCGGTCAACCGGCCCGGTAATCTCCACACGCCTGTCCTGCAAATCTTCGGGAAGCGGGGCAATGGTCCAGTCGGATTCGCGGATGGAGGCCGTTTCTTCGAGAAAATGTGGAAGCTTGCCCGATTTGATTTCTTCATCGCGTTTTTTTCTGTAGGCCAGCAGTTCACGCCGCCTTTCGCCGAAATGCCGCTCCAGCTGTTCCAAAAATTGCAGCGCTTCCGGGGTCAATATTTCGTCATACCCGTCATGGATGGATCCCGTTACGGTAATGCCTGGTGCTTTGGTCTCCATATCTGCACTCCCTTTCCTTGTTATAATACAGTGTGTTTTGCATGTTTTTATTATATAACAGTGTTTTCAAAAATGGTAGCCTTTTTTTGAAAAAAATTAAAAAATGTTTTCCTTTTTTGAAATGTGACATACTAAAAAAAGAGCAGATACAATTTTCATGTATCTGCTCTTTTTTCAGTTATAAATGTGGACGGTCGGGTCTTTTGCTTTTGATTCTCTTACAATGAGCGCTTTTGCTTCATTGTTAGCCGTGATGCTCACTTGTAAATTGACATAATCCGGGAAGGTTTTGACCACCAAGCCGGCGACATATTGCGTAAAGGCAATGACTTCCGCCTGGCCATAAAACTGGATCGGAATGTCGATGCTTAAATCAGCAAGCTGCCCGTCGCTGTATCTTGCCCTGCCAATACACCCGGTGTAATTCGGGAAAAAGTCTTCAATGTCCGTTTTAAAATTCTCAAATGTTTTCTCATCATCACGATGGGCTTTTTCCGCATCGTCGGACGGGAACAAATAATATTTTTCATTGATGTTTTTCCAATCGTCTGCAGATGTGCTGTTTGCCGGAACGGTAGCGTAAGCAAAGTAATTTCCGGGAATAACGGAATCCTTGCTCTGCTGTTTGTACAGCCCGATCGTAATCGGGACATTTTTCAATCCATTCATCTTGCGCAGGCGCTGGACGACTTCTGATGCAATCTGCTTCCCTTTTTCGTCCAGCGTTTTTTGGGAAATATTGACGTCATACGTGGAACCGTACTTTTCCGTCTGATAGTAATAAACCGAGTTCAGGGCAAGCCCGATGGCAACGCCAGACAGTTTGACGTTCCCTTTGCTGTCTTTTGTTAAATAATCCTGTTCGAGAATTTGCGCCAAATAAATCGGGTTTTTCTCATTTTGATCCTTTTCCGATCCTTTTCCATCGTTCACCGGATTCAGTCCAACATTGTCCTGTTCTTTCAGGCCTTTCTTTTTCAACTGGTCTGCCGTATATTTCCGGTTCAGCCATTTTGTTATGGTGTCGGAAGTCAAATACTGACCTTCCTGAAAAAGATAGTCATCCGGCGGGTAATTTCTCTGCGCAACCCGCATCAGGCCGGTTTCAAATTCCTCGATATCATATGAAGTATTTAAGTTGCTGACAACGAGCCCCCGCGATTTGCTTGTTTTATACGGGTAAATATTTTTATAATACTGGTCGGAAATTTGGTAACTCGAAACAACGGATGTTTCTTTTTTATTGTTGCTTTTCTGGACCACTTTGTTATCCGAGCCGAAACCCGGTGAACAGCCTGCCAGTAAAACCATCGATATGATGAGGGGGTACCATTTTTTCATACTGCCTTTCCACCTTTTTGATTTCTCGCTTTCCCTTGCATTTATGAATGGAGCCGTTCCAAAAACGCTGCTTCATCCCATACTTCAATGCCGAGCTGTTCCGCTTTGGTCAGCTTTGTGCCCGCATCTTCCCCGGCGATGACAAGGTCGGTATTTTTGCTCACGCTGCCGGTCACATTTGCCCCGAGCGCCTCCAGTTTTTCTTTTGCTTCGTTGCGGGTCATGTTCACCAGTTTTCCGGTTAAAACGACCGTCTTTCCGGCAAAAGGCGAATCTGCATTGCGCTTTTCCGCACGTTTGGGACCTTTATAAACCATGTTGACCCCGAGCGCAGCCAATTCCCGGACCAGGCCAAGTGCTTCTTCATTTTCAAAATACGTAGCAATGGAATCCGCCATCTTTTCGCCAATATCGGGTATGGCCTCCAGTTCTTCACGCGTTGCTTTCGAAAGCCGTTCCATTGTTTCGAAATGCGCTGCTAAAATTTTCGCAGCTTTGGCGCCGACATGACGAATGCCGAGGCCGAACAGCAATTTTTCCAGCGAATTCTTTTTTGAGGCTTCAATTGCGGCAAGCAAATTGGAAACCGATTTTTCCCCCATTCTTTCTAATTGTAATAGTTCTTCTTTTTTCAGCCGGTAAATATCCGCAACATTGTGGATCAATTCATGCGCGAACAGCTGGCTGATGACCTTTCCCCCCAGCCCTTCAATATTCATCGCATTCCTTGATACGAAATGGATCAGCCCTTCGCGGATCTGCGCCGGACAGTTCGGGTTAATGCAGCGGAGCGCCACTTCATCCTCAAGCCGGACAAGCTCGCTGCCGCAGTCCGGGCAGTGGGACGGCATGGAAAACGCCTGCTCTTCGCCAGTCCTCCGTTCGGGAATCGGGCGGACCACTTCGGGAATAATATCACCCGCTTTTTTCACCACCACGTAGTCCCCAATCCGGATATCTTTTTCACGGATCAAATCTTCATTGTGGAGTGTGGCCCGCTGGACGGTTGTTCCGGCCACCCTTACCGGATTTAGTATCGCAGTTGGTGTGACGACCCCAGTACGGCCGACTTTTACTTCAATACCGGTTAGTTTGGTGACGACTTCTTCAGCAGGAAATTTATAGGCAATAGCCCAGCGCGGACTTTTTACCGTTGTGCCAAGGGCGGCTTCCTGGGCATAGTCATTTACCTTGATTACAATGCCGTCAATTTCATACGGAAGGGCCGGACGTTTTTCCGTCCATTCCGCGATAAATTCGAGTACCTCCCCGATATCCCGGCATATTCTTGTTTCTTTATTGACCTTAAGGCCGAGCCTTTCCAAATACGCAAGCCCTTCGCTATGGGCGGAAATATCGAGCCCGGTTGTATCACCGATTGCATACATAAACGTATCAAGGTTCCGCGATGCCGCAATTTTCGGATCGAGCTGGCGGAGCGATCCGGCTGCCGCATTGCGCGGATTGGCAAACGGTTCTTCCCCGTTTTCTTCTTTAATACGGTTCAATGCCTCGAAAGACTTTTTCGGCATAAAACATTCCCCGCGCGCCTCAATGTTGACCGGTTCATTTAGCCTGAGCGGTATTGAGCGGACGGTTCTGAGGTTAGCCGTGATGTCTTCACCGATCGTCCCGTCCCCTCTTGTGGACCCTTGGACGAATAATCCATTCTCATATTTAAGCGAAATCGCCAGCCCGTCAATTTTTAGTTCGCACACGTATTCATATCGATCGCCGGCCGTCTCTCGGACTCTGCGGTCAAAATCGCGAAGGTCGGCTTCGTTAAAGGCATTTGCCAGACTGAGCATCGGTGTATCATGGACCACTTTGGCAAATCCGGATAAAGGTTCTCCTCCGACCCTTTGCGTTGGCGAATCCGGCGTGATCAACTCCGGATGCGCATTTTCAATCTCCTGCAGTTCACGCAAAAGCCTGTCGTATTCCGCATCCGGAACGCTCGGGCGGTCGAGCACATAATATTCATAACTGTACTGGTTGAGCAGTTTGCGCAGTTCGGCTGCCCGGGCGGCTGCCGCGTGATTATCCATGTGCAACAATCCTTTCCATCAGGGCAAAAGTGGCATTTGCCGCCTGTGTCCCTTTCGTTGTCCAGACTTATTCTATTCTATTTTTGTAATCGGCGCAAACTCGGCTAAAAGTCGTTTGATGCCGACAGGGCTCGGGAATGCAATGTCAAGTTCAGCTGATTTGCCTTCTCCCTTGACACTGACAACCGTGCCGATCCCCCATTTTTTATGTTCGGCTTTATCGCCCACTTGCCAGGAAGGATTGCCGGCCCTGTTTTGTTGCCAGGCAGGAACAACAGGCGGCCGTTTCTCTTTTCTTCTCGTATTGCCGCTTGAAACCTGGCGGAAATCGAGCCGGTCTTTTTCCTCCTTGCGAATATCCTCGATCAGTTCTTCCGGGATTTCATTGATAAACCGTGAAACAGGATTGATGTTCATGCGCCCGTAAAGCGTCCGCACTTCAGCATTGGTCAGGTACAGCTCCTCTTGTGCCCGCGTGACGCCGACATACATGAGCCGCCTTTCCTCTTCCATTTCCGCTTCGTCCATGAGGGAACGGCTGTGCGGGAAAATGCCCTCTTCCATGCCGATCAGGAAGACAACTGGAAATTCAAGCCCTTTGGCGGCGTGCAACGTCATTAAGACAACGGCATCTTTTTGTGCATCATCTTCTTCAAGCCGGTCAATATCCGCGACAAGCGCCAAATCCGTCAAAAAGGCGACAAGGCTTTTGTCATCGTTCTCTTTCTCAAATTCCTGGGCAACCGAAAGAAATTCATCGATATTTTCAAGCCGGCTTTCGGCTTCGAGCGATTTTTCCAGTTTCAGCGCATCCCGGTAGCCGGACTTGTCCAGCAATTCTTCCACCAGTTCGGTAACGGATAAATATTCCTGCATCCGGGTAAAATTGCTGATAAGCTCGTAAAATTCTCGGCAGGCTTTGGTAATTTTCGGACTGAGGCCGATAAAATCGATTTCCTGAAGTGCCGTAAATAAGGAAACATCCTGGTCCGCCGCATAACGCACGATCTTATCCAATGAAGTCTGACCGATCCCGCGTTTCGGCACATTGATAATCCGGGTCAGGCTGAGGTCGTCATCCGGATTGGCGATGACCCGCAAATACGCGAGAATATCTTTAATTTCTTTCCGGTCGTAGAAACGGGTGCCGCCGACGATATTGTAGGCAATGTTCGATTTCATCAATACTTCTTCGATGACACGGGACTGGGCGTTCGTGCGGTACAAAATGGCAATATCGGAGTACCGGCGTTTACCCGATGCAGTGAGTTCCTTAATTTTTCCGGCAACAAACTGCGCTTCCCCCTGTTCGCTGTCTGCCCGGTAATAGACGAGATTTTGCCCCTCATCGTTTTCCGTCCATAAATTTTTCTTTTTCCGGTTTGCGTTGTTTTCGATGACTTTATTGGCCGCCTGTAAAATTTTCTTCGTCGAGCGGTAGTTTTGCTCGAGCAAAATGACTTTCGCGTTCGGGTAATCTTTTTCAAATGACAAGATATTGGCAATATCCGCACCGCGCCAACGGTAAATCGACTGGTCATTATCCCCGACAACACACAAATTCTGAAACCTTGAAGCCAACAATTTCACAAGTGTATACTGGGATTTATTGGTATCCTGATATTCATCAACGTGGATGTATTGGAATTTTCTTTGGTAATATTCGAGGACTTCCGGGACGCGCTTGAACAATTGGATTGTCATCATGATCAGAT
>ENA-UOWJ01000650-UOWJ01000650.1-bioreactor-metagenome-genome-assembly--contig:-NODE-650-length-12835-cov-4.959233_pt1 | contig 12835 bp, 12 predicted proteins | sample MGYA00238156_ERZ761611 | MGnify/ENA primary metagenome ERZ761611 (study PRJEB28900, sample SAMN06268034) | bioreactor metagenome | isolation source: Joint BioEnergy Institute, California, USA | place...
GGAGTTCAGACGTGTGCTCTTCCGATCTGAGACGCTGGCTATCGCGATCAACGCGGTCGCGATAGCCAGCGTCTCTATGCCTCCAGTGCCATGCCCAGCGACGGTGGATTCGCCTGGGATGCCTCATGGGCGAATCAGAGTGGCGACAGTGGCGACTACCGGCAGGGCAGTCTGCGCTACCGCAATAACCATATCGACACCTCGGGGGGCTTCTACGGTGATAATGACAATCTGACTCAGTGGGCCGATGTCGCCGGTGCACTGGTATTAATGGACAACGGCGTCTTTGCCGCCAACGCCATCAACGACGCTTTTGTGCTGGTGAAAACGGGCTATCCCGACGTTAATGTTCGCTATGAAAATCAGTCGATGGGACGCACTAACCAACAGGGCTATCTGCTGGTCCCCGCCATCAGCAGCTACTACCCGGCCAAATATGATATCGACACCCTCGACCTGCCCGCCGATATGACCACGCCCCATGTTGAGCAGCGTTTTGCGGTGAAACGTCAGAGCGGCTACCTGCTTAACTTCCCGGTGGAAAAACTGCGCTCTGCCAGCGTGATTCTGGTTGATGCACAGGGCCAGCCGCTGCCGGTCTCAAGCCTGGTACAGCGTGCGGATCATGCCACTGAGTATGTCGGCTGGGATGGCATCGTCTGGATGGAAAATCTCACTGCCAGAAACCCGATGGAGGTGGTGACGCCCGATGGCCGCCGCTGTGAAACCGAACTGCGCATCGCCAGCGGTCAGCCGCAGGCGCTGAAAACCTATGGCCCTCTGACCTGCGCGCTGCCCGCGCCCGCCGCAGGCAGCGCCGCCTCTCCCGCTGAATCTTTCACGTCCGGAACCCAACCATGATCAAATCTCTGTTACTGGCTGCCCTGCTGCTGACACTGCCGTCGCTGAGCTACGCCGCCTGCGGTCTGCCCGCGTCGACCGCCAGCTTCGGCTCGGTCACGACGTTTGTGGCGAATACCACCGTCAGCTCGGTGACCACTAACGCCAACGTCAACTGTGGCGCAGGCTCGGCGTTGTCACTGCTTGGCAATAACCAGATAACGTTTCAGCTGACCGGCGCGACCAATATCAGCGGCACACGGGGCGTCCTGAAACGCAGTGGTGACACCGGCAGCGATAATGTGCCAGTACGGCTCTGCACCGACAGCGCCTGCGCCAGCGAACTGACGATTGGCAGCACGCCGTTTGTTTACAGCTCACAAACCCTGATAAATCTGGCAGGTTTGCTGGGCAGTCTTAACTTTGCCCTTCCCGTCTATCTGCGCACTGTTCCCGGTCAGGTGGTTGCAGCGGGAACCTATTCCGTTACGCTAAATATGGCTGTGACTTACCGCATCTGCACCAGCATTGGCGTGGGTAATCTCTGTTTAAGCGAGCAGCAAGGCAGCGGCGTGATTCCGATTAACGTTACCGCTGTCCTCACCAACGATTGCACGACGATCACCGCACCCAACATCAGCTTTGGCAGTGCGCCGCTGGTGAGTAGCTTCTCCGCTGTATCGCAGACCATTAACGTGCTGTGCAGTAAAGGCAGTACCTATACCGTCGGGCTGAACAATGGCAGTTATCCGGCGGGCAGCGTCAGGAACATGGCGAGCGGAGCGAACCGTCTGAGTTATGAGATTTATAAAAGTGCCACCAGCAATCGCTGGGGAGCGGCAGGCACTGAACGCTGGAGCAGTACCACCTCGACAGCGGTATCAGCGGATGGACTGACGCGCGGCTTTAACTACACCGCGCGCATCCTGACCACTCAGAACACGCCGCCTGCAGGAAATTACAGCGACAGCGTGGTCGTCGATTTATCGTTTTAAAGTGACGCGCTGACCGTCGTTGTGGCGCTGTGACGCCGCTGATACTGCTTCACCATCCGGCCAATCAACAGCGTACCGATCAGCCCGCAGACCGCCGCAAAGGTGAGCCAGACGCCAGGCATCGCTTTGTCACCGGTGGCGTGAATCAGATAGCTGGAGATGGCAGGTGTAAAGCCGCCAAATAGCGCCGTTGCCAGACTGTAAGCCATGGAGAAACCGGCAGCGCGCACTTCAGCAGGCATAATTTCTGCCAGATAAACCACCATCGCACCGTTATAGCTGGCATAGAGAAACGACAGCCACAGCTCAGCTTCCAGCAGGTGAGCGAAGCTGGCCGATCCCACCATCCAGTGAAGCACCGGCCAGGTGGTGGCAATCATCAGCAGGGTAAAAATAATCAGCAGCGGACGTCGTCCCACGCGGTCCGACAGCGTACCCATCAGCGGCAGCCAGAAGAGGTTGGAAACACCCACACAGAGCGTCACCAGAAACGCCTGCTTGTCGCTCATCATCAATACAGTTTTGCCAAAGGTCGGTGTAAAAGCGGTGATCGTGTAGAACATCACCGTGGTGGTGACCACCATCAGCATGCCCGCCAGCACCAGCGCCCAGTTGCTGGCGACCGACCGCATGATTTCCGTCATGCTCGGGTGATGTTTACGTTTACTGAACGCTTCAGTCTCTTCCAGCATCCGGCGGATATAGAACAGGAACGGCACAATCAGACAGCCAACCACAAACGGGATACGCCAGCCCCACTCCGTTACCGCTTCTTTCGCCAGCAGATGATTCAGCATCAGGCCCAGCAGGGCAGCAAAGATCACCGCAATCTGCTGACTGCCCGACTGCCAGCTCACGAAGAAGCCTTTGCGTCCTTTGGGTGCAACTTCGGCCAGATAGACCGATACGCCACCCAGCTCAACCCCCGCCGAGAAGCCCTGCAACAGACGCCCCAGCAGAATCAGAATCGGTGCTGCCACGCCTAAGGTAGCGTAACCCGGTACCACCGCAATGGTCAGGGTACCAATCGCCATTAAGCCCAGCGTCAGCAACAGGCCTTTACGGCGCCCATGATGGTCGATGTAGGCACCTAAAATGATCGCCCCCAGCGGGCGCATCAGGAAGCCGGCACCAAAGGTCATCAGGGTCAGCATCAGGGAAGCAAACGGGTCATCACCCGGGAAGAAGGTTTTTGAAATGGCGGTCGCGTAGTAGCCAAACACCATGAAGTCGTACATCTCCAGGAAGTTACCACTGGTGACGTTGAAGATAGTTCGGGCAGCACTTTTCGGCGGCTTTTGTAAAGACGGGGTGTGACTCATAACGGCTTCCTGTTGTTTTTTAGCCGTTTTAGCCTGACTGAAGCGGGATTAATGTGACGTGAGTCACCATTGCAATTTACAAATCTATGTACATAAGTAACAACCAATTAACAATCCGAATCAGGCAGCATAAGTGATCGGCTTGAGCACTGCTTGACCCGATTTTATGTGGTCAGAGAGCCAGCATAAAAAAAGGCGACCTCAATAGTCGCCTTCTAAGGATGCCCGATAATTCGCTATTTCTTCACGGTTTCCATGCCCATCAGCCCGATTTTCAGATAGCCCGCCGTGCGCAGTTTATCCATGACGCTCATCAGGGTTTCATAATCCACCGACTTGTCCGCCTGGAAGAAAATCGTCGTCTCTTTGTTGCCCTGCGTCTGGCTGGTCAGCACGTTCACCAGCGAGTCAGGCGTAACCTGATCGTTACCGACGTAGAGCTGCTTATCCGCTTTAATCGACAAATAAACTGGCTTCTCCGGGCGCGGCTGCGGCGCGCTGGTTGAGGCGGGCAGATTGACGCGCACGTCGACCGTCGCCAGTGGCGCGGCTACCATAAAGATGATCAGCAGAACCAGCATGACGTCGATAAACGGCGTCACGTTAATCTCATGCATTTCACCGTCGGTTTGCAGATCGTCGTTTAATCGCATGGCCATAACAGCTTACCCTAAGCGCAGTTTCTGGGCGGTCGCGGGACGCGGAACCTCTTTGGCCACAGTGCCCAGGTCGATGTCACGACTCTGCAACAGCATCACCTGAGCGGCAACATCACCCAGCGAGGCTTTGTAGTTAGCGATCATGCGGGCAAAGACGTTGTAGATCACCACCGCCGGAATCGCAGCGACCAGACCCACCGCCGTTGCCAGCAGCGCTTCGGCGATACCCGGTGCCACCACCGCAAGGTTCGTCGTCTGGGTTTTCGCAATACCGATAAAGCTGTTCATGATGCCCCAGACAGTGCCGAACAGACCAATAAACGGGGCGACAGAGCCGATGGTTGCCAGGAAGCCATTGCCCCGGCCTGCATGGCGGCTGAAAGCAGCCACGCGGCGCTCAAGGCGGAAACTGGTGCGATCTTTAATGCCGTTGGTATCTTCCACACCTGCCGACAATTCGAGTTCATTCTGCGCATCGTTCAGCAGCACGACGCTGTGGCTGTGACCGGTAAACGACTGAGCAATGCGGGCGGCGTCATTAAGACTACGGGCTTCGCCCAGCGCCAGTTGCTCACGCTTCAGGCGGCGCTTAGCGGCGCTGAGTTCAGCATATTTGCCGAAAAAGATTGCCCATGTCACGACCGATGCCAACAACAGGCCAATCATGACGACCTTTACCACGATATCGGCATGTTGATACATGCCCCAAACGGAGAGGTCCGTTTGCATCAAATCACTGGCTACCACGCTGCTTCTCCAACTTCTGATTCAGGGATGCGAAACAAGCGCGAATAATAGCAAAATGGCGGCGAATTGATAGTAGTTCTCATTAGTATTTACAAACCCAACCCTGGTCACAGACCTCGCTTTGACCAGCTTTGCACACTTTCCGTCAGGGACGTTTCGAAAATGTGAAGCTGCATGAAAATTTATTAAAACAACGTTTCAAAATGTGACGCCATTCATTCAATCAACATTACTGCATTTTACTCAGACGCATTTTCACTATGCTGGCTCCACACGGCACTCTGCGGTTAGCCCAGACTCCAGGCCGTCCTACCTCTGCGGGAGACAAAATAATGAGACTGACAAAAACATGCCTGGCCAGTGCCCTGGCGGCAATCATGATAAGTTCCACCGCCACGGCACAGGTGATTAAAGTCGCTGAAGTGCAGCCAGCCGGCTATCCCACTGTGGTTGCCCTGCAACACATGGGCGACAAACTCAAACAGGCCACTGATGGACGGCTGGAGATGAAGATCTACGCCGGTGGCGTGCTGGGTGATGAAGACCAGACGCTGCAACAGGTGCAACTGGGCGCCATCGATATGATCCGCGTCTCACTGGCTCCGGTCACGTCTATCGCCCCGGAAACCAGCGTGCTGACCCTGCCCTACGTTTTTCGCGACATCGACCACATGCATAAAGTGCTGGATGGTGAGATAGGCAGCGAGATTGCCAGCAAGTTTGATAAGGATCCCAACGCCCGCATGGTCTTCCTGGGCTGGACGGATGCCGGTGAGCGCAACATGATCACCAAGAAGCCGCTGGCAAAACCCGACGATCTTAAAGGTATGAAGATCCGGGTGCAGAACAGCGCCATTTCACTGGCGACGCTGAAAGCGATGGGCGCAAATCCGGTGGCAATGGGCGTCAGCGAAGTCTTTAGTGCGATGCAGACCGGCGTGGTCGATGGCACCGAGAACAACCCACCTACCTTTGTCGCCCACAACTACATGCCGGTCGCGAAGTACTACACCCTCACCGGCCACTTTATTCAGCCAGAGATGATTCTGTTTTCGAAACGTGCCTGGGATCGCCTGAAACCCGACGATCAGACACTGCTGAAAAAGCTCGGTAAAGAGGCACAGGATGAAGAGCGTCAGCTCTGGGCGACCTACACCGAACAGTCGATCGCCAAAATGAAGGCCGGTGGCGTGACCTTCCAGCAGACCGACCGCGACTACTTCGTTAAGGCTACCCAGCCGGTGCGCGATCAATTCGGCGGCAAATATCAGGATCTGATGACCCGAATCGCCGACGTGAAATAACCCTTCCCGCGCCACACTGCCGTGTGGCGTGCTTAATCAGGTATTAATTATGTCTGCTTATACGCGTCTGATGGATGGGCTTTATCTGCTGTGCATGCTGGTGGCCGCCGTGGCGCTGTTGATCATGGTGACGGTCATTCCTGTTGGCATCTTCGCCCGTTACGTGATGAACGGCGCACTCTCCTGGCCAGAACCGGTCGCCATTATCTGCATGATCATATTCACTTTTATCGGCGCGCCGGTCGGCTTTCGTGCCGGAACACATATCTGCGTGTCAATGGTCACCGATCGTCTGTCACCTGCCCGCCAGCGCCTGATGCTGCGGGTCTGCGATCTGCTGATGATCCTCACCTGCCTGGTGATCTTCCAGGCCAGTTACAGCCTGTGTGAAGCGATGTGGGTGCAGACGCTCGCCTCACTGCCGGCGGTGACCTACGGCGAAATGTATCTGCCGATCCCGATTGGCGCGATCTTCACCCTGCTGTTTGTTGTTGAGCGATTGCTGACCGGCGATCAAAGTCAGCGACCCATTGTCACACTGGGCGGCACCCACTAATCCGGAGCAGAAGATGGATGCATTAATCTTGATAGGCAGTTTGCTGGTGTTGCTGTTGGTGGGGTTTCCGGTCGCGTTTGCGGTCGGCCTGAGCGCTTTTATCGGCGCCTGGTGGATCGATCTGCCCCTGGAAGCGGTGGTGATTCAGATTACGAATGGCATTAACAAATTTTCTCTGCTGACCATTCCGTTCTTTATTCTTGCGGGTGCGATCATGGCGGAGGGGGGTATTGCCCGGCGGCTGGTCAATTTCGCCTATATCTTTGTCGGCTTTATTCGCGGTGGCCTCTCACTGGTTAACATCGTCGCGTCGACCTTCTTTGGTGCCATCTCCGGATCGTCAGTCGCGGACACCGCTTCGATTGGTTCGGTGATGATCCCGCAGATGGAGGAGAAAGGCTATCCGCGTGATTTTGCCGCTGCGGTAACGGCCAGCGGCTCCGTTCAGGCCGTGCTGACGCCACCCAGTCACAACTCGGTGATTTACTCGCTGGCAACCGGCGGCATGGTCACCATCTCTTCGCTGTTTGTCGCAGGTATCCTGCCGGGACTGATGCTGGGAGGCTGCCTGATGGTGATGTGCCTGGGGTTCGCACGCAAACGCGGCTATCCCAAAGGCGAGCGCATTCCGTTTCGTCAGGCGCTGAAGATTTTCTTTGACGCGTTCTGGGGCCTGTTTACCGTGGTCATCATCATGGGTGGGATTCTCTCCGGTATTTTCACCGCCTCAGAGTCCGCGGCGATCGCCTGTATCTGGGCCTTTTTCGTCACCATGTTTATCTATCGCGACTTTAAATGGAATCAGCTGCATATCCTGCTGTTTCGTACCATTAAAACCGTCACCATCGTGATGGTGCTGATCGCTTTCGCCGCCGGGTTTGGTGCGGTGATGACGTTCATGCAACTGCCGACGATGATCACCGAAGCCTTTACCAGCCTCTCTGATAATAAATATGTGATTCTGATGTGCATCAACATCCTGCTGCTGGTGGTGGGCACGCTGATGGATATGGCGCCGCTGATTCTGATTCTCACGCCCGTATTGCTGCCGGTGGCGACCTCACTGGGCATTGATCCGGTGCACTTCGGCATGATCATGCTGACCAATCTCGGCATCGGACTGATTACGCCGCCGGTCGGCACAGTACTGTTTGTCGCCAGCGCGGTAAGTAAACAGAAGATTGAGCAGGTGGTCGGGGCGATGCTACCGTTCTACGGCATGCTGTTTATCGTTCTGATGCTGATTACCTATATTCCCGCCATTTCGCTCTGGTTACCGCGCCTGATGGGCGTGATGTAACGCAAAGAAAAACGGCCCGTGAGCGGGCCGTTTTTTTTCCTGCGATGCACTCTGATAATCACCATTGAGTCTCAACCCTGCTGGCTGTTTCGTGGTAACGTGAAAGCTTAGTCCGAAGCGGTAAAGGCGACTCATGACCACCAGAAAAATTGATACCACGCTCGTCAATGCAGGACGCAGCAAGCGTTATACCCAGGGCTCGGTGAACAGCGTGATTCAACGGGCCTCCTCACTGGTTTTTGATACCGTCGCGGAGAAAAAACGCGCCACCGCCGGTCGGGCAAAAGGTGAACTCTTTTATGGCCGTCGTGGCACCCTGACGCACTTTGCGCTGCAGGATGCGATGACCGAGCTGGAAGGCGGCGCAGGCTGCGTGCTCTACCCTTGCGGCGCGGCTGCCGTGGCCAATGCGATTCTGGCATTTGTTGAAGCGGGTGACCACGTGCTGATGAGTGGCGCGGTCTATGAACCGACGCAGGACTTCTGTACGAAAATTCTGGCTAAGCTGCAGGTTTCTACGGGCTGGTTCGATCACTGCATCGGCAGCGAAATCGGTGAGCTGGTTCATTCGAATACCCGGGTTGTTTTCCTGGAATCCCCCGCGTCTATCACCATGGAAGTTCAGGATATTCCAGCGATTGTGGCGGCTGTACGCGCCAAAGCGCCCGAGGCGATCATCATGATCGACAACACCTGGGCGGCCGGTATTCTGTTTAATGCGCTGGCGCACGGTATCGATATTTCCATTCAGGCCGGCACCAAATATCTGATTGGTCACAGCGATGCGATGATTGGTACCGCAGTCGCTAATGCGCGCTGCATCGACCAGCTGCGCGAGAACTCCTATCTTATGGGCCAGATGGCCGATGCCGATACCGCTTACATGGCAAGCCGGGGTCTGCGCACGCTGGGTACCCGTCTGCGCCAGCATGAAGAGAGCGCAATTCAGGTGGCAGAGTGGCTGGCGGCGCGTCCCGAAGTGGCGCGGGTGAATCACCCGGCGCTGGCGCAAAGCAAAGGTCATGAATTCTGGAAGCGCGATTTTAACGGTAGCAGCGGCCTGTTCTCATTTATCCTGCAGGAAAAATTAGACGCACCCCAGCTGGCGGAATATCTCGATCACTTCCATCATTTCAGCATGGCTTACTCCTGGGGCGGCTATGAATCGCTGATCCTGGCGAATCAGCCGGAAGAGCTGGCAGAGATTCGTCCGGCGGGCGGTGTGGATTTCACCGGCACGCTGGTGCGGTTGCATATTGGCCTGGAGCATGTTGATGACCTGCTGGCTGACCTGGAAGCCGGTTTTTCGCGCCTGACGCGCTGAGTCGCTCAACAGAAAGTAAACAGAAGATAAACCGGGTCGCGGTGGCCCGCAGTGTTTGCCGGGCAGCGGCTCATTTGTTGTTAAAATTTATCCCGCATCGTTCAGATTGTTGGTGAGTTCACTGTACTGTCTGAACGCAGACGGATTGTTCCTTGTGACGTGATGGAATCGCTAATGGGTGTTTTACACGAGATTGTCCAGGCGCTCTGGCATCAGGATTTTGCCGCACTGGCAAATCCGGATGTGGTATGGGTAGTGTATGGCGTGATGTTTCTGACGCTGTTTCTGGAAAATGGTCTGTTACCCGCCTCTTTCCTGCCGGGAGACAGTCTGCTGTTGCTGGCAGGCGCGATGGTGGCTAAAGGGGTGATGGATTTTGTACCGACCATGGTGATCCTGACGACAGCTGCCAGCCTCGGCTGCTGGCTGAGCTATTTGCAGGGTCGCTGGCTGGGCAATACCCGACTGGTTAAGAGCTGGCTGATGCATCTGCCCGCGCAGTATCACCAGCGCGCCTGGAATATGTTTAACCGTCACGGTCTGATGGCGCTGCTGGTCGGCCGCTTCCTCGCGTTTATCCGCACCATCCTGCCTACCATGGCGGGCATTGCGGGCTTACAGAACAGTCGTTTTCAGCTGTTTAACTGGCTCAGCGGTCTGCTGTGGGTCGGCATTGTGGTGACCTTTGGCTATGGCATCAGCCAGGTGCCGTTCATCAAGCGTCATGAAGATCAGGTGATGGCGATTCTGATGATACTGCCGATGGTGTTGCTGGTGCTCGGTCTGTTCGGCAGCATTCTGGTGATCTGGAAACAGCGTCGCCAGAAACGCGCCTGACGTGCCCACAGCCTCGGGATCCGCCGCCTCCGGGCGGCCGGATCGGCGACCTACAAAGATGAATCCGTCACCGTCTGCCTGACACGATTAACCTCTTCCCCCGGCGTCACGCCAAAATAACGTTTAAATTCCCGCGAGAACTGCGAAGGACTTTCATAGCCAACCCGCACCGCCGCCGCACTCGCTTTCAGTCCATCGTGCAGCATCAGCAATCGCGCCTGATGCAGGCGATAGCGCTTGAGATACTGTAGTGGCGAGGTTTGCGTTACCGCTTTGAAGTTATGGTGAAAGGCTGAAACGCTCATGTTCACTTCTGCCGCCAGCGCATCGACGCTGAGGTTTTCCGCATAGTGATTCTCAATCCGCCGGAGGGCGCGCGCGATCAGGCTGAACTGCGTCTGTCGGCTCACCAGTGAGAGCAGTGCGCCGCCAATCGGGCCGGTCAGCACATAGTAGATAATTTCCCGCACGATGTGCGGCCCCAGCACCCGCGCATCGCGCGGCTGGGTCATCACATCCAGCAGTCGCTCAGCGGCACACAGCATCGGCTCCGTCAGCCAGGCCGAGTGAATGCCCGAGGTCTGTGGCTGCGGCTGAAACTGATCGTCATCACCAATTTCAATCAGCAGATCCTGCAGACTGGCGGTATCGACGTTGAGGCACAGCCCGGCAATGGGTATCTCCGGCGAAGCCCAGGTTTCGCACTCCACCGGCAGCGGCACGGTGAGCATCAGATACTTGCTGGCGTCATACTGAAACACGGTGCTGCCGAGATAACCGGTTTTGCTGCCCTGAAACAGGATCACAATGCCGGGCTGATACATCATCGGCGTACGCGGACGATATTGATTCGCATAAATCAGCGACACATTTTCGACCGGACAGAGACGGTCGTGACCGTGGGTCATTAACGTGACGACCTGCTGTGCCAGCCGGTGACACAGTGCATCGTGCGCCATAGCGACTCCTTTTTCGGACAAAAAGCCAGTTTGCCGTGCGAATGCCTGAATCGCCAGCAGCCAGGAGAATCAGGCAATAAATTTACCGAATCGGGCATAAGACCAGGCGTGCTGTTATCGACTGAGCTAAGCAGGCTGAGAATTGTTGGCTAGACTTAAGCACAGTGAAATCTCACGGATTAACCGCAACGGAAAGGAGCAACTATGGCAGACCAACCCATTATCAAACTGCGCGATGGCAATATGATGCCGCAACTGGGACTCGGCGTATGGCAGGCCAGCATTGAAGATGCACGTCATGCGGTGCTGAAAGCGCTTGAGGTCGGCTATCGTTCCATCGATACTGCCGCCGCCTATAAAAATGAAGAGGCGATTGGCCAGGCGCTCCAGGAAACCGACGTGCCGCGCGAAGAGATTTTCGTGACCACCAAACTGTGGAACGACGATCAGCAGAACGTTCAGCAGGCGATGGAAACCAGCCTGGAGAAACTGAAACTGGATCAGGTCGATCTCTATCTGATGCACTGGCCGTGCCCGGAAAAAGACAACTACGTTGATGCCTGGAAGAAGATGATCGAACTGCAGCAGCAGGGACTGACCAAAAGCATCGGCGTCTGTAACTTCCATGAAGCGCACCTGAAGCGCCTGCTGGATGAAACCGGTGTGACGCCAGTCGTAAACCAGATTGAGCTGCACCCGATGCTTCAGCAGCGTACGCTGCATGCGTGGAACGCGCTGCATCAGATCCAGACCGAATCCTGGAGTCCGCTGGCTCAGGGCGGCAAAGGGGTCTTCGATCAGGAGATCATTAAGTCGCTGGCGAAGAAATACAGCAAGACACCTGCGCAGATCGTGATCCGCTGGCATCTGGATAGCGGCCTGGTGGTGATTCCGAAGTCGGTGACGCCAGCGCGTATCGAAGAGAACTTTAAGGTGTTCGACTTCCGTCTGGATAAGCATGAAGTGAGTGATATTGCGAAACTGGACAGCGGCAATCGTCTGGGTCCGGATCCGGAGACGTTTAACTAAGGGGATGCGTCGCCCGGTGATGCGTACACGCTGCCCTGGAACTGCAGAGTAGCGTGTAATTAACGCGGTCAGGCCGGTCTTTCCAGCCTGACCGCGCTGTTATGAAGTGGGCTGCACCTCAAGCTGCCCCGCCGTACCCCGATCGGCCAGTTCCAGCGTCTGGCTGTAATAGACGAACGGGAAATGATCGGATGAGCTTTGCGGGAAGGTGACCATCAGCTCCACGCTGCCATCCACCCAGACCGTATCTTTCCAGCCACGATCTTCGCCCATCGGCTGCGCCCCATTCACGCTTTTAATCAGGAACATCACGCCCTGAATATGCAGTGACTGTGGCCGGTCAGCGTGCAGGATCCAGCGCTCAAAAGTGCCCTGCTGCGCGGTCGTGTCAATGCGGTTCATATCCCAGAGCGCGCCATTAATGCCCGGCATGCTGTCGCCAATGCGGAATTCGCGTGTGCGAACCGCCACACCATCCAGAATCTGATCGGCTAAAAGCCGCATCGGCAGATTATCTGTCACCAGCGGCAGTAAGCCGGTGGGTCGCAGCGTCAGGATCAGGGTAGAAGTAAGAATAGAGGATGGCTCAAAGAAACCGCGCAACCTGTCCATGATGCCCGCCGCCGTACCCGCCGTTATCGACACTTCATCACCCTGCGACATATCTATCAGCACTTCGCGGCGTTCGCCCGGTGCCAGTGACAGACGCTGCACCGCCACCGGTGCAGGCAGATAGCCCTGATCGCTGGCGATGACCATAAACGGACGGTTGTCGCTTAGCACCATCTCATAACGTCGCGCATTTGAGGCGTTCAGCAAGCGCAGACGCACCCAGCCACGTGACACCTCGACAAAGGGATTGCGTACGCCATTCACCAGCAGGGTGTCTCCCTGGAAGCCGCCATCCTCTGGCGGGTCATAGACTGGCGTGGCGAAGTTATCGAGCCGTTTGTCCTGAATGAT
>ENA-UOWJ01000658-UOWJ01000658.1-bioreactor-metagenome-genome-assembly--contig:-NODE-658-length-12682-cov-25.342203_pt1 | contig 12682 bp, 10 predicted proteins | sample MGYA00238156_ERZ761611 | MGnify/ENA primary metagenome ERZ761611 (study PRJEB28900, sample SAMN06268034) | bioreactor metagenome | isolation source: Joint BioEnergy Institute, California, USA...
ACCGTCAATTATATCCGCTGCACACCGTCACCGTACATAAGAAATCGCAGCCCATCTTCCGACATGGAAAGTGAGCGGCGACAGCCTGCACGGGAACTAAGCTGTAATCAGGGTAGCATTTTGCTTGCATTGCCGTCCTCATCGCCGCGCATGTCCACAATGACCAGATTGCTTCACTGTTCTTTTCGCTAATCGAAAGCAGCAGCATATTTCATACATAATTTATAATATTTTTTACATTTTGACTCATTTAAGTCGGTTGTTGCCGTATCCCGCCGATTACCCTGCGACCCGCCTGTAATCATTCAGACGAATGAGAATCGGAACGACCGAGATGGTCCTATTCCCTGTTCAGATCATTGGCCGGTACAAAGCCGAGTACAACCGGCTTCCGAATCTCGAGCTTCCATTGCGAGGCCATCGCGTTCCGAACATCCTGATACAACATCTTCTGCGCAGCTGGATATCCTCTTCCCTCCAGCAATCCGGTCATTGAGAACTTCATACGGTAAATGAGAACTGGCTCGCGATTGAAGCCTTATGATAACGTTTTCTGTGGAATCCAAATTTAATTCGAGGAGGAAGATTGTGTTGTACATGTCATTCAGATTCAAGCGTCATCTTTCGTTACTGCTGGCGTTACTGTCAGCGGCGGCTCTTGTCTTGCCTTCGGCGTATGCCGCCTATATCCCCAAAAACGACCCGAAATCGAACTACGCCTCGAACATCGTGCTGATCTATACCGGGTACTATAATCCGGACAATTACCAAGGGGAACGGATCGGCGATTATACGAAAGACCGATTCCTTCCGTATGTCGGATACCTGGATGCAAAGGGCAAAGCTCAAGATTATTTTTTCGATACATTTCTCCTGCTCACCACGGCCTCTCCGCACCATGGAAGTTTGACCCGATGGTATAGCTGGGTGCCAAATTCGGTGCCCGGCCGCCTCGTCGATTGGCAATGGGCGATGGACCGCCCGTTTGAAAAAAACCTTCAGCTTGACGCATTAGACAGGGCCGTTGCCGAAGTGTCCCGTACGCTGGGCGATAAAGACAAGAAGGTCAACGTTTATTTGACCCTGCCGTTCCCGGACCCGCAAAGCCGCGACTTCGGAGATTTCAACGGGGACGGCATTTCGGAAGATTTGCAAAGTCTGGACGTTCGCAACGAATTGGTCAAATGGTATGTCGATGAAATGATCGCCCGTTTTCAAAAGAAGGATTACAAGCATCTGACGCTCGCCGGCTTTTACTGGCTGCAAGAAGATTTGGACACGACCGTTCCCGGCGAAGCAGAAAACGTGCGCTATGCTGCCAGTTATTTGAATTCGCTGGGGATGAGGCTCGGCTGGATTCCGTGGTCCGGCGCGGGTGAAAAAATGAGAGGCAATCAATACGGGTTTGATTTTACGCTCGTTCAGCCGAACCACTATTTTCAAGCCGATACCACCATTCAACAGATCGAGGATACGGCGCTGCAATCGCAAAGAGCCGGTGAAGGCGTGGAAATCGAATTCGATCAGCGGGCGATCGAGGATCCGGTATACCGACAGAAGCTGCTGAACTATTTGATAGGTGGCGTAAAGTATGAATATATGAAAGACTCTCTGCTGGCCTACTACCAAGACGTGTACGGCGTGTACGATTTGTATCATCACAGCAGCCCCGCTGTTCGGGCTCTCTATGACGACTTGTACCGCTTTGCGAAAGGAACCTATACGGCGCCGGTCGGCAACTTCGAGGGCCATGTGCGGGACGCGAACGGACAGCCGATCGCCGGTGCGGTGATCACCGGAAGCGACGGATTCCAGGCGATTACGGGCTCCGACGGAAGCTTCACGGCCACCGGCTTGCTCGCCACCCAACATCCGTTCACCATAAGCAAGGAAGGGTACGTATCCCGAACGATCAATGTAGAGATCGCCGCCAATCAAACGCTCCGCCAGGACGTCTTGCTCAGGCAGATGCCGGGTGGCGAAGTGAAAGACCAATACGTGGTTGAGGATTTCGAAGGAGATTTCGACGTCGGCGGAAACAGTGTCGTTTCGAGATCCTTTACGACACAAGCGCCGGTAGGATTTGCCGGAAGCCAAGCCTTGAAGGTGTATTATCCGCCAGGATGGGGGCCCGTGCGGGCATTTATCGATTCCGGCTCGGAAAAGCTGGACGGATCTGACCGAGCTTACGTCAATTATAAGAACACCGACTGGAGTAATTACGATACGCTGAGCATGCAGGTCTATAATTCAACAAACGTTGCGCAAACGCTCATCCTGGAGTTCATGTACGACAGCTACAGCTGGGAAACGTCCCGCATAAAATCGGTAACGCTTGAGCCCCAGCAGTGGAACCGGGTGAAGATCCCGATCCAGGAGCTGAAGGATCTCGAAGCCAACGTACGGAACATCATCCGATTGTCGCTTACCATGAACGACCCTTTCCCGACATACGGCGCGACGCTTTATTTTGACGATATCCGGCTGCTGAAATACGAGGATCGTCAGCTACCGCCGGACTATGCGATGAAGTTGCCGTCATCCGTTCCCGTCATGAATCTCGGCTCGTCGTGGACGCCGTTCGTCCACAACAAATCGGAGAATGACGACGCAGGTCAGCCGTCGATCGTGCGGGAAGCAACCTTCGAGAGCTCCGATTCGAACGTATTGACGGTTTCGCCGGACGGAAAAACCGTCACCGCCAAGGCTCCAGGCCAAGCGGTCTTAACCGCCAAGGTAGGTGATGTATGGGCCGGATCGGCCGTCATTCAAGTATCTTCTGCCATTACGCATCAGTGGAACGACAAAAAGCTGGTTTTGAAACCCGGCACCGAAACAACGCTGACGCTGAAAAGCTCGTTCGATAACGGGTATCTGATTCCGTGGAAAGATGCGGTTTATCAATGGAAGCTTCAAGGGGATTCGGTTCAAATGACAGATCAGACCGACGGAAATTCCGTGATCGCCAACCAGAAGCGGATTACAGCGGTGAAGGCGGGAAAATCCGTCGTCACGGTTACGATAACATACAATGGTCATACCGAAACATTTGAGAGGACCATCCAGGTTTCAAACGTGAACTCCTTAGACGACTCAGACGAATAAAGAAACAAACGCCCTCTTCGCAATCGCGAAGAGGGATCTTTCATCTTTCAACCTGTTTTTGACGCGTCTGGAACGTCATCGTTCCCGCGGCAGTAAACGTTGCCGATGCTTGCCATATATTCGGCAAACATCCGCTTGCCCTATTTCATGCCAGTTATCGTTATTCCTTCGATAAACTTTTTCTGCACAAAGAAGTAAATGACGATGATCGGAATCGTGAACAGCGTCGCAGCCGCCATAAGCGGTCCCCACGCCACGTTGTTTTCGCGGATGAACTGCTTCAGTCCGATCGACAGCGTCCATTTGTCCGGATCGTTCAAGTAAATGAGCGGCCCCTGGAAGTCGCCCCACGCGAAAAGGAACGTAAACAGCCCGATCGTCAAAATCGCCGGCTTGGCGAGAGGCAGAACGATTTGCGCATAAATGCGGAATTCCGAAGCTCCGTCAATCTTGGCCGATTCCGACAGCTCCTGCGGAATGCCGTTGAAAAACTGGCGCACCATGAACACGTTGTACGCCATGCCGGTTCCGAACCAGGTGGTCAGGACGAGCGGCCAATAGGAGTTCAGCAAATTCATTTTGTTAAACATCACATAAAGCGGAATTATCGTCACCTGGCCGGGAAGCATCAACGTGCTCAACATGAGCATGAACAGCGCGTTCCGCCCTTTGAAGTCGATTCGGGAAAAGCCGTACGCCACGACCGGGGTCAGCAGCACAACGCCGGCCACGCTCAGGATGGCGATCCAGATCGTGTTCCAGGTGTACTGTACGAACGGAATCATCTTGATGGCGTTGATATAATTGTCCCACCGCAGCCGATCCGGCAGCCATTGAATCGGAATGACGAAAATCTCGTCTTCCGTCTTGAACGAAGTCAGGAACAGCCAGGCAAAAGGAGTGAGAAAGAGCAGCCCGACGAGGCTCAAAATAAGGTGGGACGCGATGCTTTTGCCCACGGAACGCTGCTGCATTACCTATCCCCTCCGTAAAAGACCCATTTGCTGGACGATTTGAAGACGACGATGGTCAAAATGAATACGATGACGAACAACAGCCAGGCCATCGCGGACGCATAGCCCATTTTCAAAAAGGAAAACGCGTTCTGGTACAAATAAATGGCATAGAACAATATGGCGTTTTCCGGTCCGCCGATCGACTGGTTGTTCGATTCCGCAAACACGTAGCCTTGTGAAAAATATTGAAAGGATCCGATCAGCCCCATGATCACCAAAAACAGCGTCATCGGGGAAATGGCCGGCAGCGTAATGTGCCGGAACTTGTGCCAGGCGCTCGCTCCGTCAATCGACGCCGCTTCGTAGTACATTTTCGGAACGTCCTGCAGCGCCGCCAAATACATGATCGTGGTCGTTCCGGTTCCCCAGAAGCCCATCAGGATCAGGGAAGGCTTCAGCCAATGGGCGTCCATTAGCCAGTTCGGCTCCGGCAAGCCGATCGCTCCCAGCACTTGATTGATCAAGCCGTATTGGGCGTTCAGCAGCCACATCCACAGCAGCGATCCGGCGACAGCCGGCACCAAGGTCGGCAGGAAGTAAATCGTCCGGTAAAGCGACAGCCCCTTCACGTTCCGGTTGAGCAGCAGCGCGACGGCCAAGGCGTAAGCCAGCTGCGGGAACAGGCCGAATACGGTGATGAACATCGTGTTGTACAGCGACAAATACATTTTCGAGTCTTTGGCCATCTCCGCGTAATTCGCAAAACCGACCCATTTCGGAGAAGTGAACAAATTATATTCGGTCAGGCTGTAGTATAAAGACATCAAGATCGGCGACAACTGGAACACCAAAAAACCGAACAGCCACGGACTGATAAACAGCAATCCCGCCCGGAGACGTTTGCGCTCTCTCTGTTTGCGGGCCGTCATGCGAACTCTCCTTTCAACAAAGGCTGCAGGAACAGGAGCCCGAGGGCATTCCGCTGTTCCTGCAGCTGCTGCAATTTACTTCTTGTCGGCAATGGGCTGAATTTTCTTCACGACGTTGTCCATCGCTTCTTGCGCCGAGATTTGGCCTTTCAGCGCTTTTTCCGTTTCTTCGTTCAACGCCTGCAGATATTCGTTGATGTAGATGCTGTTCGGGAATCCTTTCAAATTCGGGTTTTTCGCGCTCTCATAGTACTCCCACATTGGCTTCGTTTCTTCGTTCTGCGTCAGCTTCGGATTGTCCAGCGCCTTCAGCAGGATCGGAATCGAGCCTTGAAGGGTATTGTATTCGATCTGCACGTCTTCGCTGACCAGATATTGGATCACTTTCCAGGATTCTTCCGGATGCTTGGCTTTGGCCGGAATGAACATCGCGACCGGGCTGACCATGCCGGAACCTTTCAGCTCGGGATGAGCTTGCGGATACGGGAACGGCGCCACGCCGATTTCCTTGCCTTCGCCTCGTTTTTTGACGTACCAGTTTTCCCAGCCGATCATCATGGCCAGCTTGCCCGTCAGGATCGGGTCTTGCGGCGTTTCCAAACCGCCCATGCCGGATTTGAACTTGGCGATGGCGTCTTCGCCGAATTCCTTATAGTATTGCGCCTGGTAGGCGATGGAGTCGACGTTGGCCTTCTGGTTGGCGGTCAGCTTGCCGTTGCTGTCGACCCAGGAGCCGCCGAAAATAATCGGCCAAAAGACGTTGTCAATCCAGGGATAGTCCGGAATGAAGCCCATCTGGACGATATTGCCTTTATCGTCCTTCTGCGTCAGTTTCTTCGCGATGTCGAACATTTCTTCGAGCGTTTCCGGCGGTGCCGTAATCCCGGCATCCTCGAACATTTTTCTGTTGTACAGCAATTTGTTCGCCATGCTCATCGAAATCGGGAACCCGTAAACTTTGCCGTCCACTTTCATCCGATCCAGCGCGGCCGGAATGATTTGCGTCGTGTCGTAGCCGTCCCGCTGGATCAGGTCATCGAGCTGTCTCACAGCGCCGGCAGCCGACCAGGGGCCGATGTTGTTCCAATACGTGATGACGAGATCCGGCGCGCTTCCGCCCGAAATGGCCGTCAATTGCTTTTGCGAATCCTGATTGCTCAGCGTCTTGACGGAAATTTCGTTTTGGCTTTCATTAAACTTGGCCATGACGCTGTCCAAATGGGTGGCGCCGTCGCCGGTAAAGGGGTTCCAAAACTGGATTTCCACCTTTTTCTTCGGCGCTTCGGATGCGGCAGCAGGCGATCCTCCGGAAGCGGCCGGACTTGTCGATCCCGGTTCCGCCGTCTTCGATTTGGTACATGCGCTCAGTGCCAGTGAAACCGCCATCAAAATGGCCAACAGGACGACGAACGATTTCTTTTGCTTTCCTTTCTTCAACATGACTCACCCTTCCCGATAATATTGGAGAAATTATTCTTCCTTCCTGAATGTAATGAATTTTTATTTCTCCCGCCTAGTTCTGGTTCGCCCGATCGGTACTCATATGGCATATACGGGCAGTTCTCATTTGCCCGATCCGTTCTCAAACGGCAGCTCGTCATAAAAAAAGAGACCACCGTCCCGGCAGTCTCGACGCGAAAGCCCGTTATTTCGACTTCAAAAAGGATTGAATCTGTTTCTGCAGTTCACGCTGGATGGCGAGCAGCAGCGACCCCGCCTCGTCCTCGAACCGCTTCCACGCCGTATCCGGGTCGACGACCCCGTTGAACAGCGGCGGATAATACTTCTCCTCGAGCCGCGTATAAAGCTTGATTTCGTTGCGGACCGGTTCCGCGTCAAATTGAAATCCCGTCAAAATATCCGGCTTGAAGTTGTCCGCTTTGCGGATGAAATGTTCAAGCGGATCGTCCATTGTTTGGGTCATCCTTTCATCCGCCGGATTCCAGATCCATACGAACGCGGGCTGGATGTACTGACTGCTCTTGACCGTGTACTTATCGGTACCCAAGGCAGTCCAGTGCTTCCCTTCGATTCCGTAGGCGAGCAGATCGTAATTTTCCTTGCGGTTGGCCCAATCCAGAAACCGGATCGCTTCGGCTTTATGTTTGCTTGCCGCCGGTACGGCTATGAAGTTCCACTGCGCAAAATTAGAGATGTTCTCCCCCGGAGAAGCGTGGAAAAAGGTGACGCTCTCAAACTCGCCTTGAGGCACATACGACTGCAGCGCTTCCTTCGCGTTATCTCCGACGACGAATGATCCGGCTGGAAAAATCGCCGCTTTCCCGTGGTATCCAGGTTCCTGAAAATCTTTCACGCCCAGCACGTTCGGATCCATGATACCGTCGAGATAAAGCTTCCTTGCCTCCTTGACCCATTGGCGGATGACCGAATCCTTCTCTTGGAACAGGTTGTGGACAACGCCGTCGTTGTTCGCATAATACAGCATCAGGCTGTTGCCCAGCGCTTGGGTCGGCCGGATTTGAGTTTGGAAATCGTCATAATGCCGGAAAGTCGCCCAACTGTACAATTGCTGACTGGTCGAGCCGGCGGCGATCAGTGGGGATATCCCGGGTTCCCGTTCCTTCACCAAATAAGCGAACCGGATCAAGTCGTCGTAAGTCCGGATCGGCGGGACATGCCACTTTTCGCGAATATCCTTCCTTACAAAGTAGGAGTGATCCATGATATGGGAGACGCCCAATGGGATCGCTATGATTTTGCCTCCGAAACGGTTGGCCTCCCACATTTCCTTTGAACGCGTCGCTTTGATGGTCGCTCCGTACTTGTCGAGCAGCGAATCCAGCGGCTCGTAATAACCGTCGGCGATCATTTCGCCCAGGTGGAGCCAAGGAGCGTCGAAGATCAAATCCACTTCTTTCCCCGAAGCGAGCGCGACCTGTGATTTGCTGCCAAAGTCCTGCCAAGGGACAAACTCGACTTCCAGCTTCACCGGGAACGATTCGGCCTTCATTCGATTTTCTGCCTCGCGGATGACCAAATCGAAATCGGGAGATTTCTGCCCCGGAAGCATGATTTTCAACGGAACAGACGGCTCCGTTACCTTGGCTCCCGTCTGTGCGAAGCACCCCGTAAACAGGGACAGGAACAACGGCACGACAAACACGAAACATATAAGGTTTCGCGTCATCCGGTCGCTTCACCGCCTTTCGTATATTGCTGCCGATATTGATTCGGCGTCATGCCGGTCGCTTTCTTGAACGCAGTGAAAAAGTGGCTGCGCGTCAGAAACCCCGACCTGACCGCGATATCCTCGACAGGCAAGGTCGTCTGCACCAGAAATTCCTTTACCTTTTCGAGCCGGACATCCAGAATGTACTGGGAGAGCGTCCGGTTCTGCATGTCCTGAAACAACTGTCGGACGTATTTGGCCGACAGCGACACGTGTCTGGCAATATCTTCCGCAGACAGATTCGGATCCTGGAAATGATAATGAATATAATTGACGATTTCCTCCATCACCTTGTCTTTCCTGTTGAGGTCATGCCGACTTGCCAACTGGTCGATGATGGCGAACAGCTCCTGTTGCAGCCACAAATGCACGTCGCGCAAGGTGGTGAAGCGGTCGAGCTGCTTCTCGATCCCGTCCACGTTCTGCAGGGTGGAGAGCTTGTTGAACTCTTTCACGACCGAGAAAAGGATAACCGTCAGCTGGACTTTGCATTCCGAATATTTCAAAGCTTTCATTTGAGTAAACATTTCATCCAGCAACTGAGCCACCTGCTCCTTCTTCCCCGATTTGATCAGAACGGGCAGCCGATCCAAGCCTTTCAGCTCGGCATACGGGAGCAGCATTTCTTGGTAGTCTTCGTAATCCGTTTCCGTATAAATTTTGTCTTCGCCGCTGATGAACTTGAGCAAGCAAAGCTCCAGCACAAAGTCGTAAACGGCGCGCATGTCGTCATGGATGAATTTCCGGCTGCTCATCGCCATGGTTACCAGAAGCCCTTGATGAGCTTTGATCTGCTGCTTGACTTCATTTAGCGTATCCATCACCGAAGATGCGTCAAGGTTTGTCCCCAGCAGCAATACGATATGGTCACCAGCCAAATCGACGGTTTCGAGCGTGCCGCCGCGTCCTTCGAACACCTCTGCCGCAATGTTGCCCATCGCATATTTCAACAGCTGCCTCGAAGCGAAATCATATCGCTCCGATATATCCAGGTAGGCATCCACCTTGCACACGATAAGATATATTTCCGAATACCCGAGCAGCGCCGGTTCGTTGGCCAAATCCTTCCGCAGCGACTGGTTCATACGCCCTTGAAGAAGCCATTGCCGCAAAAATTCCGCTTTCACCAGGTTATGATGGTTGCGCATCGACTCATGGAGCTGATCCATGCGGGTGGAAAGCAAGTCTATTCCGCTCTTGAGGATTGCGTAATCGTCTCCCCCGCCGAGCACCTTTTGCCCGTTCTCATCCGCGATGTTCAATTTGTGCTGCAGCTGCACGGCCAAGCTTCGAAAAGGCTGTACCGCCCTGCGGGAATTCCAAACCGCGGCGAACAGCAGAGGGATTAGCAGAATCAAAGAATAGCCGACGATCCGGGCCTGAAACGACTCGGCCTGCCGCCGAAACGCTTTCATTTCCGTCAACGAATACACGACCCAATTCTGCGAGACGATCGGCGCGGTGTTGACATGCAGCCGGATTCCGTTCATTTCCAGAAATCCGGATTCCGGGTTTTTCCCCAGCTTGCGCAGCGCGTCCGCGATCTTAGGAGACGACATTTCGCCCAGTATAACGTTTCCGAATTCGTCCAGGACAAACACATTCGAACCGAGATTCTCGTTGTTTTCCAGCAGTTGCTGCTCCAAGGCGTGATTGTCAAGCAGCAAAACCAGGTAGCCGATTTCGCTTTTTTTCGTTGGCGTGGCGGGAAGGATGAGGGTAAGATGAGATTGGTTCTGAAAGCGATGATCGAAAAACTGCAGGAATACCGGATGATCGCTAGTCACTTTCGCCACAATATCTGAATCCTCGAAATCGTTCAGCGGCACAATGCCCACCTGGGAGTCCAGTACCCGCTTGTCCTGCAAGCTGATCACATAAACCCGCTGGATGAACGGTTCTGTCGACATATAGTCGGTGATCGTATTCAGCAGCTCCATGTCACAAAGCGGATCCTGCCGCCCGGAAAGCCATTCCTGAACGGCGGGGTCGTCGTACATGTGTAGTCCGTAAGTCTTCAGCTTGTCGAGGATAAATTCGGTGCGGCTGGCGGTTTGTGCCATCTTGTCTTTATGGTACAAATTCATTTGATTGTCTGCGTAATGGGAAAATTGGCTGGCCAGGAAAACGGAGAACAACAGAATAGCGACGGTAAAGATGATGCCGATCCACAGATACAAGTGCAAATAGCTCCGTGAGAATATTCGCCGCACGATGTCTCCTCTCCCTCGCCTTGTTTAGTGGTGTTATTATTATTATCCCGGGGTTAGGAGAAGTCAAGAACAATGGGAAAGCTCCAAAGTTGCAAGCTTAACTGCGATCCGCTATTGCGCTATCGTCTCCCGTTAGTGCGCCACTAAGCGGCTCCGAGGAGAAACAGTGGTCACCACCGGTCTTCAAGTGTTCATCCACTCTCAAGCGCAGCTCAGCAATAAGTTCACCAACCATCGCAACAGCTGCGGAAAACATGCAATCGCAAGCATTATGACAAAACATATCGGTTCGCCGCGCTGTCTGAACAAAAAGTTTTAAGGAGTACCAAAGGCACCTCCTTTAAATGGTAAAATAAAGTAAATATATATAAAATTAGGCCTTTAATTCGGCAAGCAGATCGTTCAACCGATCGAAGTTCTGTTCATTGCCTTCGATACAGTACGTCTTGGCTCGTTTAAACTCCTCCATTTTCTTGAATAATTGACGGAAAGTTACTTTTGTGCGGCCGTTCAGCTCCTCGAAGGTGGCCGTCACCTGAAATTCGGGGGCGGACAAATGCTCGAATACGATCCGCTCAAGCGGCACGATCTCCACTAAACGCTGTGGTTGGGATAGTCCACGCCATTCGGCCCGTGCATGACGAACCGCCACGTGCCGCCCGGCCTCAAGTCGAATTCGTGAAACGTATTGGCGAAACCCTTCGATCCCCACCAGCGGGCCAGCTGCTCGGGGCTGGTCCAGGCTTCAAAGACCTTCTCCCGCGGAAAATCGAACTCGCGCGACGATATAATTTCATTCGCACCGATGATCGCTGTCATGGCGATACCTCCCGTCAAAGTGTCTTGCCTAATGCATCAAGCATCTCGTTCGTGCCATGTTCGCGCACTTCCGGCGTATCGTGCCCGTCGAAAAATGCCCCTTGCTCGGTAAAGATCAGCTTCGTGCCGCCCTCGATCGGGATGAACTCGACCGTTGTGAGCGAAACGGAGATGCGCGTGCCGCCTGAGTCCAAGGTGTAGGTGTAGACGATGCGCTGTTCCGGAACAATCTCCTGGTAGCAGGCGTCGAAGGTAAAGATCGGTCCCTCGGGCGGACCCCCGCTGCTGTACTCGCGTCCTCCGACACGGAATTCGAAGATTTTGGGTTTGGAGAACCATTTTGCTTTGGCAACCGGGTCGGCCCAAGCCTTGTAGACCCTCGCAAGCGATGCGGGATAGGTTCGCTCGACGACGAAGGTGGCGTGTTTGACGAATCGTTGGGTCACGGTTTGTCCTCCTTTGGTTTCGTTTCCTCATCTTCCTCGGCCAGAAAATCGCCAAGAAAATCCAGACGGCGCTCCCAGCTCATCCGCCGCTCGATGACCAGCTTCTCATGGCCCATTTTCATCGCATGCAGGAGGCTGGTGAAGTCTTCAACGGTTAATGGCGCCTTCTCTTGCATCAACTTGGATACGTACTGGAGCTGTTCAAGCAGCTTTTGCTGCAGCTGGATTTGCTCCTTGATCCGGGCCATTTGCAAATTGACGATCTCAAGCGGGCTGATCTGCTCGTCGGCCAGGACAGACTTGATCTCTTCAAGGGATAAGCCCAGCTCCTTAAGCGATAAAATCTGCTGCAGACGCGACAGGTCGGATTCATTGTACAGCCTGTGACCGGACTCCGTCCGGCCGGATGGCGAGAACAAGCCGATTTGATTGTAAAATCGCAAAGTTCGTACAGTGAGTCCCGTTAGTCTGGCAAGGTCCCCTACCTTCCAATGTCGTTTCATAACAACTCCTTCGTTAGCGCTAACTATTTACCGGTACCTTAACTATAAAAGATGACGTAACGTAAGGTGCAAGTGAATATTTTTTCAGTCAACCGCTTTGCCTTTGCGAATAAAAAACTTGCTGTTACTTGTGGTACGGTTCTTCGTATAAAAGCAAATTATTTAGGAATACAAAGGGGCTGTCTCAAAAGTAGATTAAAAAACATAGCTTGGGACACTCCACTGAAAAAAGAACGCTTTAACTAAAAAAACAGGTCGATTCGAGGGCTAGGCAAGCTCTCGTATCCGGCCTGTTTGCTTTATTCTTGCCCATTTCAACAAATTATGGGCGAGCGAAAGCCACCCGACCTCCAGGCTTACTTTTGGCAAGCCCCGAAGCAGGAATCTCCGAAAGTTCCGGTTGTTCTTCATTTGTCCAAAGACGCTTTCCGTCTCTGTCATGCGCCGCACCGATAGCGCATAGCCTCCGATAATGAACTGGTTTTCGGTTCCGATTTGCACATTGTATCCGGGTTTTAACT
>ENA-UOWJ01000664-UOWJ01000664.1-bioreactor-metagenome-genome-assembly--contig:-NODE-664-length-12621-cov-5.757122_pt1 | contig 12621 bp, 10 predicted proteins | sample MGYA00238156_ERZ761611 | MGnify/ENA primary metagenome ERZ761611 (study PRJEB28900, sample SAMN06268034) | bioreactor metagenome | isolation source: Joint BioEnergy Institute, California, USA | place...
TTAAGCATATGCGCGCGGCATACTGATAAAACTGAAGAATAGCAAAGGTTGCCGTGCAGGGTAAAAGGTCTGAACAGCAGACATCAGGTGCAATTGCGTCGCGCGGGTAAAATCAGGCAGGCGAATACCCAGTTTTTGTAAGGTTTTTGTGCCAGATCCAGCCTGCGCGCATTCACAGCAGGAAGAAAAATGGTAAAATTGATGACAGTCAATAATCATCGAGCGTACAGATATGATCCAGGATAAACGCAGCATTCGACGTATTCAGTCTGGCGGATGTGCGATCCACTGTCAGGATTGCAGCATCAGCCAGTTGTGTATTCCTTTCACACTGAATGAGCATGAGCTTGATCAGCTGGATAACATCATCGAACGTAAAAAGCCGATTCAGAAAGGCCAGATGTTATTCAAGGCGGGCGACGAGCTGAAGTCGCTGTATGCCATACGCTCCGGCACTATCAAGAGTTATACCATTACGGAACAGGGTGACGAGCAGATCACCGGCTTTCATCTGGCGGGCGATCTGGTGGGATTTGATGCCATCGTCAGCGCCCGTCATCCGGGCTTTGCGCAGGCGCTGGAAACCGCCATGGTCTGTGAAATCCCTTTTGAGACGCTGGACGATCTGTCAGGTAAAATGCCGGCCCTGCGTCAGCAAATGATGCGCCTGATGAGCGGTGAGATCAAAGGTGACCAGGATATGATCATGCTCCTCTCCAGGAAAAATGCTGAAGAGCGTCTGGCCGCCTTTATCTGGAATCTCTCGCGGCGCTTTGGACAGCGTGGCTTTTCACAGCGCGAGTTCCGGCTGACCATGACGCGTGGTGATATTGGTAACTATCTGGGACTGACGGTTGAAACCATCAGTCGTCTGCTGGGTCGTTTTCAAAAAAGCGGCATGCTGGCCGTTAAAGGCAAATATATCACTATTGAGGATCACGCCCTGCTCTCTGAGCTGGCGGGTCAGGCCGCTCAACCCGCCTGATGCATTGCCGGGTCAGTAATTGTTATTTTATTGATCCGGCTACACCTTTTCCACTTCTGCGCGCCCGGAACTTAGGCTATCTTTATTCCAAATGGCTTTGGTTTAAGGAGAGTGCGCTATGTCCCGTTACCAACATGTTCTGGTCGCGATCGATCCCCAGCAGGATGATCAGCCGGCGCTGCGGCGTGCGGTTTATCTGAATCAACGCATCGGCGGAAAAATCAAAGCTTTTCTGCCTATCTATGATTTCTCCTATGAAATGACCACCCTGCTTTCGCCCGATGAGCGCACAAATATGCGTAAAGGGGTAATCAGCCAGCGCACCGAATGGATCCGTGAGCAGGCTCAGGCCTATCTGGATGCGGGTGTGGATATTGAAATTAAAGTGGTCTGGCATAACCGTCCTTTTGAAGCAATTATTCAGGAAGTACTGGCGCACAATCACGATCTGGTGCTGAAAATGGCCCATCAGCATGATCGGCTGGAGTCGGTTATTTTTACCCCCACTGACTGGCATTTGCTGCGTAAATGTCCCTGCCCGGTATGGATGGTAAAAGATCAGCCGTGGCCGGAAGGCGCTAAAGCGGTAGTCGCGGTAAACCTCGCCAGCGAAGAGCCGCATCACGATGAGCTGAATCAGAAACTGATCCGCGAAACAGTGCGTCTGGCGGAGATGGTGAATCATACCGAAGTCCATCTTGTTGGTGCCTATCCGGTTACGCCAATTAATATCGCGATTGAGCTGCCCGACTTTGATCCCAGCGTCTATAACGACGCTATCCGCGGTCAGCATCTGGTGGCGATGAAGGCGCTGCGACAGAAGTTCTCCATCGGGGAAGAGTTCACTCACGTCGCTAAGGGCCTGCCGGAAGAGGTGATCCCCGATATCGCTTCACAGCTGGATGCCGGTATTGTCGTGCTCGGTACGATTGGCCGAACCGGCCTCTCGGCGGCCTTTCTTGGCAATACGGCTGAGCAGGTTATCGACCATCTGCGCTGTGATTTGCTGGCGATCAAGCCGGATGATTTCAGATCGCCGGTCGACCGCGATGATGAGGAAGATGAAGAGGATTAACAGTAACGGGCGCTGCGGCGCCCCTGCATTATGACGACCGCCCTGCTACACCAACATTCTAAACAGACCAGCGCGTAGCCTGAGCGGGACACGCGCTAAACTGCATCACAGACGCGTCCGCGATTTTCATCAAAAATATTGCCGGTAAAAGAGACATGCATCCATACGGCATTCACGCTAAATTGGCTGAGACAGGCTGATTATTACATGCAATAATCAGCGGCTAATCTGTTATACATCAAGAGTCCAGCACGTTTTCGTACTCATTTTGCGTAAGGCGAAGGATTATTTTTATGAAGCTGAAGAACACCATTCTGGCGTCTACTCTGTTATCGCTGCTGGCAGCTAACGCGTTTGCTGCCAAAGAGCTGACGCCGGAACAAGCGGCCGGCCTGAAACCATTCGAACGTATTAATATCAACGGCCGTTTCAACGCAATCGGTGACGCCACCAGCGCAGTCTCGAAAGCGGCAGATGAGAAAGGCGCTGACTCGTTTTACGTTCAGGGCATCAATGACACCAACGGTAACGGCGGCAACTGGCGCGTCACCGCTGATTTATACAAAGCTGACGCCGTTAAAGCGTCGACTGAAACGCAGTATCGCGTGATCAATGGGGTTAAAGAGCTGCCAAAAGCGGAAGCCTACCGTCTTGAACCGTTCGACACCGTTTCAGTCAGTGGTTTCTTCTCCAGCCAGCCGGCGGTCAATGATGCTATCTCCAGAGCCGCACAGAAAAAAGGCGCTGCCTCATTCTTTATTGTGCGTCAGGTCGATGCCAATAACGGCGGTAATCAGTACGTAACGGCTTATGTCTACAAAGCCGATGCCAAAGCGCGCATTGTGCAGGATACGTCAAACTCCATTCCGGCCGATTCCGAAGCCGGAAAAGCCGCGCTGGCTGCGGGTGGCGCCGCCGCGTCGCGCGTCGCGCTGCCGGGCGTTGCCTCATCTGATACGCCGAGTACGAACGTGGGTCGCTTCTTTGAAACGCAGAGCTCAACCGGCAAGCGCTATACGGTGAAGCAGTCTGACGGCCGCAGCGTGCAGGAAGTCAATGCGATTACCGCCGCGCAGATGCAGCCGTTTGATACCATCACCTTCTCCGATCACTTCGGCACGCCTGTTGAGATTTCAGAGGCCGTAGGCAAGCGCGCTATCGCGAAAGGCGCGAAGTACTACCACATTACGCGCCAGTGGCAGAACCAGAGCGGTGGCAATCTTACCGTTACCGCCGATCTGTTTAAATAATGTCGCAGCAGGGCAGCCTGGCTGCCCTGCTGTTTGCATAGTTCCTGCGCAAATCTGCATACTCTTGCATTGCCATCCCCCGCTGCTCCTCGTAAAATCGGCCGCCTGTTTTCAGGGGATTCCGTTTTAATTGGCACATAATAGTGCACTACACTTCTACGGAACGTTCACGACCCAGCATACTCTGCTGTTCAGGAATGGCATTTTGGATAAAAAATTAGGTCTTAGCGCGCTGACGGCTCTGGTGCTCAGTTCCATGCTTGGCGCGGGCGTATTCAGCCTGCCGCAGAATATGGCGGCGGTCGCGGGTCCGGCGGCGCTGCTTATTGGCTGGCTCATCACCGGTGTGGGTATTATTTTTCTCTCGCTGGCGATGCTGCTGCTGACGCGACTCAGACCGGATCTCGACGGCGGTATCTTTACCTATGCCCGCGCCGGATTTGGTGAGCTGACGGGATTCTGTTCGGCGTGGGGCTACTGGCTCTGCGCGGTGATCGCCAACGTCTCCTATCTGGTGATTGTGTTCTCCGCCCTGAGCTTTTTTACCGACACGCCGCAGCACGTGGTGTTTGGCGACGGTAACACCTGGCAGGCGATGCTGGGCGCTTCGGTGCTGCTCTGGCTGGTACACTGGCTGGTGCTGCGCGGCGTGCAGACCGCCGCGAGCATTAATATGCTGGCGACGCTCGGCAAGCTGGTGCCGCTGCTGCTGTTTGTGGTGCTGGCGCTGCTGGCCTTTAACTATGACCGGTTCAGGTTTGATTTCAGCGGTGCTGAACTGGGTCAGCCGCTGTGGCAGCAGATTAAACAGACCATGCTTATCACGCTTTGGGTATTTATCGGCGTTGAGGGTGCCGTTGTGGTATCGGCGCGCGCGCGCAATAAACAGGATGTGGGACGCGCTACGCTGCTGGCAGTGCTGGCTGCGCTGCTGGTGTATCTGCTGGTCACGCTGCTCTCGCTGGGCGTGATCCCGCGCGCTGAACTGGCGCAGCTGCGCAACCCGTCGATGGCCGGTCTGATGACGCATCTGCTGGGAAACTGGGGGGATGCGGTGATAGCCGCCGGTCTGATCGTCTCGGTCTGCGGCGCCTATCTCAGCTGGACGATCATGGCGGCCGAAGTGCCGTTTATCGCCGCTCAGCAGGGGGCCTTCCCGCGCAGTCTTGCCCGGCAGAACCGCCACAATTCACCGGCAGCGTCGCTGTGGCTGACTAACGGCAGCGTACAGGTTTGTCTTATCGCCATCGCGTTTACCGGTGCCGATTACAACACCCTGCTGACTATCGCCTCAGAGATGATTCTGGTGCCTTATCTGCTGGTAGGACTCTACCTGATGAAGGTGGTGCGGGGTCAGCAGAAGCCGCTGGCGATGAGCATCGGGCTGGGTGCCACACTGTATGGCCTCTGGCTGCTGTATGCCTCAGGCCCGCTGCATCTGCTGCTCTCAGTGGTGCTTTACGCACCGGGACTGCTGCTGTTTCTCTACGCGCGCCGGGGCGGACGCGGTGATAAACCGCTGCTGCAGCTGGAACGCATTGCTATTGTGCTGTTGATGGCGGCATCGCTGCCCGCGCTGTGGCAGCTCACGCAGTAATTAATGCGCGAGTGCCGGAATGGAGACGCACAGCAGATCGTTCTGCTGTGTAAGATTTAACGGTTTGCTGTATTCATGGTGAATACCATCAAGCTGTTCAGCAGAGAGCGGATAAGGCAGCTGGATATCAAACCGGCTGATATGCTGCTGTTCCGCCAGCGTGATGAGTCGGGCAATGTTGATCTCATCGCTGACCTGCGTTGAAATGATTTGCAACGCTAATTCTTTCAGGTGATCGTCGCTGGCCTGTAAACTGTGCGCTGACTTACGGGTCACCATGCCAAAGATAGGCATGACACCGTAAATGGCGTCAACAAAGCTCCAGCGTTTTTTGCAGGAAGCGGAGAGAAAATCACTGTAATTGAAGCAGATGCGATCACTGTATCCGGCTGAAGCCAGCTCTTTATCAGACACCCTCGCACTCCTCCTGTTTTTCAATGCGGTTCCGAACCTTGCGCCTTAACGCGCCGCTAATAATGGCACATTTCACGGTGTATATACCAGTAAGACAGGGATATTTCGTGCGGTAGCGTAGTGCTCAGGACCAGGAAAAGCTATGCTGCTGCCATTCTTTTTCAGCACACTTACCTATGAACAAAATTGTCTATGTTGAAGATGAGCCGGAAGTCGGCGAGCTGATCGCTGCCTATCTGGGTCGCCATGATATTGACGTGGTTGTCGAAACGCGTGGCGATCGCGCTGAGGCAACGATTCTTGACGTCCAGCCGGATTTGGTACTGCTGGATATCATGCTGCCGGGTAAAGATGGCATGACGCTCTGTCGCGATCTGCGGGCGCACTGGAGCGGGCCCGTTGTCCTGCTGACCTCGCTCGACAGCGATATGAACCACATTCTCGCGCTTGAGATGGGCGCGAATGACTATATTCTCAAAACCACGCCCCCTGCCGTGCTGCTGGCGCGTCTGCGTCTGCATCTGCGGCAGGCGGTGGTCAACAAGCCGGAAAGCACGCCGGCACAGCAGCAGTCGCAGAAGGTACTGCGGTTTGGGTCGCTGACCATCGATGCGCTGAACCGTCAGGTGCTGCTGTTTGATGAGAATATTACGCTTTCAACCGCAGATTTCGATCTGCTGTGGCAGCTGGCCAGCCACGCCGGGGAGATCCTCGATCGCGACGCGCTGCTGATGACGCTGCGCGGCGTCAGCTATGACGGCATGGATCGCAGTATTGATGTGGCTATCTCACGGCTGCGTAAAAAGCTGCATGACAGCGCGACCGAGCCGTTTCGTATCAAAACCATTCGCAATAAAGGCTATCTGTTTGCGCCTCAGGCCTGGGATACCCGCAGCTGATGAGAAAGCTCTTTATCCAGTTTTACCTGCTGCTGTTTGTCTGCTTTCTGGTGATGACCCTGCTGGTAGGCCTGGTGTATAAGTTTACCGCCGAGCGGGCTGGCCGGCAGTCGATGAACGACCTGATGGCCAGCTCGCTGTTTCTGATGCGCAGCGAGCTGCGCGAGATCCCGCCGCGCGACTGGAACAAAACGATCCGCAGTCTCGATCTCGATCTCTCCTTTGATCTGAATATCGAGCCTATGAGTAAGTATCAGCTTGATGAGCGCGATATGAAGCGGCTCCGCGCCGGAGAAATTGTCGCGCTCGACGACCAATACACCTTTCTGCAGCATATTCCCCGCAGCCATTACGTGCTCTCCGTCGGGCCGATCCCTTACCTGTTTTATCTGCATCAGATGCGGCTGCTGGATATTGCGCTGGTGGCGTTTATCGGGATGTCGCTGGCGCTGCCGGTATTTATCTGGTTACGCCCGCACTGGCAGGAGATGCAGCGGCTGGAGAAAGCCGCAGAGCGCTTTGGTCGCGGCGAGCTGGATGTGCGCACGCATTTTGAAAGCACCTCCAGCCTTCACAGTCTCGGCGTCGCGTTTAACCAGATGGCAGAGAACATTAATACGCTGGTGGCCAGTAAAAAACAGCTGATTGATGGCATTGCCCACGAGCTGCGCACGCCGCTGGTACGCCTGCGCTACCGGCTGGAGATGAGCGAAAATCTGACGGACGCGGAGTCCGCTGCGCTGAATCGCGACGTGGGTCAGCTGGAAAGCCTGATCGAAGAGCTGCTGACCTATGCCCGGCTTGACCGCCCGCGGGTCGATCTGCATCTGCAGTCGTTCGACCTGGCGCAGTGGCTGCGGCTCTATATTGCTGATGTGCAGAGTATGCAACCGCACACGCAGATCGCGCTGGATATTCCGCAGCTGCAGAATACCGGCAGCGCCGACATGCGGCTGATGGAGCGGGTGCTGGATAATCTGGTCAATAATGCGTTGCGCTACGCCAGCGAGCGGCTGCGCGTCAGCCTCTGGTTTGACGGCACGACCGGCATTCTGCAGGTAGAGGATGATGGTCCCGGCATTCCGGCCGACGAGCGCCAGCGGGTGTTTGAGCCGTTTGTCCGTCTCGATCCCAGCCGCGACCGCGCCACCGGCGGCTGTGGCCTCGGACTGGCTATCGTTCACTCCATCGCCCAGGCGCTGCAGGGGCAGGTGGTGATTGAGAGCTCGCCGCTGGGCGGCGCCAGCGTTCGCTTTTGCTGGCCGGTTGATTTACCCTTGCGGGAGACACCCCCCCGCTTACCCGCTTAAGGAGATCTGGCTGTGACATCAGCTTATCAGGAACTTACCCGCACGTTTCAGCGCCTTTCCCGTTTTGGTCATCTCGGTGCGATCGCCGGGGTTGATATGCAGACCACCATGCCGCCCGGCGGCAGTCAGGCGCGCGGCGAAGCGCTGGCTGAACTCAGCGTCTTTATGCATGAGCTGCTGACCGCGCCGGCGCTGGAAGGACTTTTCTCAGCGGCTGAGCAGGAGTCACTCAACGACGTTGAGCAGGCGAACGTGGCTGAGATGCAGCGTGCATGGCGTCAGGCCACGCTGCTTCCCGCCGCGCTGGTCGAAGCAAAATCGCTGGCAGGCTCCCGCTGCGAACATGCGTGGCGATCGCAGCGTCCCGCGAATGACTGGCAGGGCTTCAGTACTAATCTTAAAGAGGTTGTCCGTCTGAGCCGGGAAGAGGCGCAGCTGCGCGCTGCAGCGGCTGGTACGTCGCGCTATGACGCGCTGCTGGATCTGTATGAACCAGGCATGACCAGCGCCCGGCTTGACGCCACGTTTGGCGCACTGAAAAGCTGGCTGCCGGATTTACTGCAGCGGGCGGTAGCGAAGCAGGCGCAGCCGCCGCTTCAGCCGCTGGGGCCGTTTGCCGTTGAGTCGCAGAAGCAGCTGGGCCTGAGTGTTATAAAGCTGCTCGGCTTCGATTTCAATCATGGCCGGCTGGATGTCAGCGCTCACCCTTTCTGCGGCGGCGTGCCTGACGACGTACGTATCACCACGCGCTACAACGAAAGCGAGTTTCTCAGCGCCATGATGGGCGTGATCCATGAAACCGGGCACGCGCGCTACGAGCAGAATCTGCCGCAGCAGTGGCGCGGTCAGCCGGTCGCCCTGGCGCGCTCCACCGCCATTCATGAGTCACAGAGTCTGTTTATGGAGATGCAGCTGGGCCGCAGCCGCGCCTTTCTGCAGCATATCCAGCCGCAGGTGATCGCCCTGATGGGAGAGCAGCCTGCGCTGGAGACGCATAACTTTATTCGCCTGGCGCAACGCGTCAAACCCGGCTTTATCCGCGTCGATGCCGATGAACTGAGCTATCCGGCGCACGTTATTCTGCGTTACGAGATTGAACGGGCACTGATTGAAGGTGAGATTGAGGTCGAGGATATTCCGGCGCTGTGGGATGAAAAAATGCAGCAGTCGCTGGGTATTGATACCCGTGGTAACTATCGCGATGGCTGTATGCAGGATATCCACTGGACAGACGGCGCGTTCGGCTATTTCCCGACTTACACGCTGGGCGCGATGTATGCGGCACAGCTTTATCAGGCAGTGAAGCGTGCAATTCCGCAGCTGGAGACGCTGATCCTGAACGGCGAACTGCAGCCGGTATTTGACTGGCTGCAACAGAATATCTGGCAGCACGGCAGTCGCTTCCCGACGGAACAGCTGCTGCGCAATGCCACCGGTGAAGCGCTGAATCCGGACTATTTCCGTCAGCACCTGGAGCAGCGTTACCTCGCCGATTAACCCGCAGGCGGCCTTACACCGGCCGCCGTTTTCCCGCACTGTACAATCCGTTACACGCCGATACCAATCCCTCACGGAAAGCGAAATCGCTTTTTCATATAGTGTTTTCACCGGCCCCGCAGTGGGCTACATATGAAAAATAGTCCGAGGATTAAGCGATGAAAAAATTATGTGCACTGGTAATCGCCGCTGCTATGGGTCTCTCTTCTGCTGCTTTTGCTGCTGAGACAACCGCTGCTCCGGCGGCAACTGCCACCACCAGCTCCACTACCGCTGCGCCAGCTAAACATAAAATGGTGCATCACAAACATAAAGCTGCTGCGCAGAAAGCCCAGGCTGCGAAAAAGCATCATAAAAAAGCAACCAAGCCTGCTGAACAGAAAGCGCAGGCCGCTAAAAAGCACCACAAGAAATCAACTCAGCCCGCTGCACAGAAAGCGCAGGCGGCCAAAAAGCACCACGTAAAATCCGCTAAACCTGCTGCACAGAAAGCGCAGGCGGCTAAAAAGCACCACATGAAGTCAGCTAAACCTGCTGCGCAGAAAGCGCAGGCGGCTAAAAAGCATCATAAAATGAAAAAATCAGCGAAATAAGTTCGCGCCAACACCACGTTGTTTAAAACACCCGGTTATGCCGGGTGTTTATTTACTGGAGTAGCGAAAAATGGTGCGTCGCTATCGCTTCGAAATTATTCTCTTTGTGATGATTCTCTGTGGCATTGTCGCAGCCAGTTTTTTTATTTAATGGCTGTAGCGCGCTGATTACTCCAATATTTCTCCCTTTTTCACCACTCACCGACTATAGTTATCGCCTAAGCGTGATAACAAAAACTCCCTTTTATTCTCCCTGTCGAGAGAACTATGCGCCTGGCCATTCTGTTATTTATTGGTATTTTCAGCTTTACCCTTACGGCACACGCTGATGATGAAGACGGGCTGAGTCCCGAAGAGATCAAGACGCTGTTTTTTGGTAAAGACCACCGCCAGGCCATCAGCGACGTGGTCGCTGCCCCGTGGGATGCCATTGGTCAGCTGGAGACAGAAAGCGGCAACCTCTGCACCGCCACGCTGATCTCTGCCCATCTGGCGCTGACCGCCGGCCACTGTCTGCTGACACCGCCAGGCCGGTTCGACAAACCGGTTGCGCTGCGCTTTATGGCGGGTGAAAAAGGCTGGCGTTACGAGATCCACGATATTGATGCCCGGGTTGAGCCGTCGCTGGCGCGTCGCCTGCAGGCTGATGGTGAGGGCTGGATTGTTCCGTCTGCTGCCGCGCCTTACGATTATGGTCTGGTGATCCTGCACAACCCCCCTTCAGGGATTGTGCCGATCCCGCTGTTTGATGGCTCACGCAGCGATCTTACCGCTGCGCTCAAAGAGAGCGGCCGCAAAGTCACCCAGGCGGGTTATCCGGCCGATCATCTCGACTCGCTCTATTCCCACAGCGACTGTGCCGTCACCGGCTGGGCGCAGCGCGCGGTGCTGTCGCACCAGTGTGATACGCTGCCTGGCGACAGCGGCTCACCGCTGCTGCTGAAAAAAGATGACGGCTGGCAGCTGATCGCCGTGCAGAGTTCGGCACCGGCGCCGGCCGATCGCTATCGCGCTGATAACCGGGCTATTGCCGTGACCTCATTTAAAGATAAGCTTGAAGAGCTGGCCGAGTAAGCAGGCGCGCAGCAATGCGCCCCTGCTGACCGCCTGATTAACTAGCTTAGCTGCTCCATTGCCTGCAGCACCCGCTTATCCGAAACCGGATACGGGGTACCCAGCTGCTGGGCAAAGTAGCTGATGCGCAGCTCTTCAATCATCCAGCGGATCGCCACTACATCAGCATCATCCCGGCGCTGCGGCGGCAGCTTGCTGCGCCAGACGTGCCACGCCTGTTCCACCGCCTGTACTTTCAGCATGCGGGCGCGATCGCTGTGCGGATCGGCGGGCAGCTTCTCCAGACGGCGCTCAATTCCCTGCAGGTAACGCAACGTATCACCCAGCCGATCGTAGCCATTGCCGGTAACAAATCCGCGATAGACCAGACCGCTCATCTGCTGTTTGATATCTGCGAGCGCCAGCGCCAGCGTCATATCCACGCGGCCTTTCAGAAACTTGTTAATATTGAACACGCAGGTCAGGATCTGCTCAACCTGCTGCGCAATCGTCACCACGGTGTCGTTCAGCTCTGCCCGCACTTTATCGCGCAGCTGCTCAAAATTCTGCTGCTGCCAGGCGGGACCCCCCGCCTCCGCCATGAGTTTATCTACCCCGCAGGCGATACAGTCGTCTATCAGCTCCAGCACTTTGCCGTAAGGATTAAAATAGAGCCCGAGCTTGGCTTTGTTAGGCAGTTTTTCATGCAGATATTTAACCGGTGACGGAATGTTCAGCAGCAGCAGGCGACGCTGGCCGCGCCACATCATCTTCTGCTGCTCCTCTTCACTGTCAAACAGGCGGATCGCCACGCTCTCTTTTTCATCCACCAGCGCCGGCCAGGCTTTAACCTGATAACTGCCGCGCTTCTGCTCATAACTCTGCGGCAGATCGCCAAAACTCCAGATGTGCAGGCCGCTCTGCTCCAGACCATCATCAGCAACCTTCGACAGCGTCTCCTGCACTTTGCCTTTGAGCGCCTGTTTCAGCTGATGCAGATCTTTCCCTTCCTGCAGCTTGCGGTTGTGCTCATCCACAATGCGGAACGTCATTTTAAGGTGATCGGGCACCTGATCCCACTGCCAGGCATCGCGCTCTATCGTCACGCCTGACATGCGCCGGAACTCACGCTCCAGCGCGTCCAGCAGCGGCTGCGCCAGTGGCTGGACGCGACCGAGAAATGCTTCGGCGTAATTGGGCGCCGGCACAAAATTACGGCGCAGCGGTTTGGGCAGCGACTTAATCAGCGCGATGATCAGTTCACGCCGCACGCCGGGGATCTGCCACTCAAATCCCGCTTCCTCCACCTGATTCAGCAGCGGCAGCGGGATATGCACAGTCACGCCATCCGCATCGGTACCGGGCTCAAACTGATAGGTGAGCCGCAGCTTCAGGTTGCCCTGCTGCCAGACATTGGGGTAGTCGAGCTGGCTGACCTTATCTGCCCCCTCTTTGATCAGCATCTGCTTGTCGAAGTTGAGCAGGTCCGGATTCTCTTTACTGGCCTGCTTCCACCAGCTGTCAAAGTGACGGGCAGAGACCACCTCTTTGCCCAGACGGCGATCGTAAAACGCAAACAGCGTTTCGTCATCAACCAGAATGTCACGGCGCCGTGATTTATGCTCCAGGTCTTCCACTTCACTGCGCAGCTTCAGGTTGGTGCGGAAAAAGGCGTGGCGCGTCTGCCAGTCGCCCTCAACCAGCGCATGGCGAATAAACAGCTCGCGGCTCAGCTGCGGATCGATACGGCTGTAATTCACTTTACGCGCCTGAACAATCGGCAGCCCGTAGAGCGTCACCTTTTCCGTAGCCATCACCGCGCCCTGCGCTTTCTCCCAGTGCGGTTCGCTGTAGCTCCGCTTAATAAGATGCTGAGCGAGCGGCTCAATCCACTCCGGATCGATGCGTGCCGCCACCCGGCCCCACAGGCGGCTGGTTTCCACCAGTT
>ENA-UOWJ01000669-UOWJ01000669.1-bioreactor-metagenome-genome-assembly--contig:-NODE-669-length-12562-cov-20.922603_pt1 | contig 12562 bp, 13 predicted proteins | sample MGYA00238156_ERZ761611 | MGnify/ENA primary metagenome ERZ761611 (study PRJEB28900, sample SAMN06268034) | bioreactor metagenome | isolation source: Joint BioEnergy Institute, California, USA...
TGCGGACTTACAACATTACAGGAATGGCAGATGTTTTTCCACTTTTAGCCTCGATCTATTTCGTCAAGCACTGATTTCGGTTTTGAGCCGTATTGCTGGCTTTTTATCCAATGGACCGGAAAGTAAGCAAGCTACCACGGTTTCCTGATGAACATCAAGCCCTGCGCAGCGTTCCAAGATTGCATCCATGACTTTAATTCCCCCTACAGATGTGGTACGCAGACCATGCAACCTTATAGGAGATGAGTTTTTATACGCGTGCTCGTAGCGACAATCGGCGATTCTCGTGGTTGCAACTGGTCCGATTAGGGTACGGGATCGTTTCACCAAAAAGATGTCGACCTATGATCTGCGTATCCCCATTACTACAAATGAACGCATGATGCGCAAGTGCCATTTTCATCCATGGCGGTGGCCGTCAGGCTATAGAGGATTAGGGTGAAAGTCCCGAACGGGGGCTGGCGAGCGCCTACCGTTAGCCAAGGGCAAGGGTGTCCGTCGTGAGGCGGAATCTGAAGGAAGCCGGAGGCAAATGCACGGGTCAAGGTACACGAACCCAATTTGAGGCAGGATTAGTCGGATGAGTTGCCTCAATACAACGAAATCCAAAGCCGCCAAGGGCTATTCCTGTAGACTTGGGTGGTCGCGGGCAGACAGATGACGCTCTTATCTGGGGAGGCCTGCGGAATACGCGAAGTCACTTCGTAACCAGTGTCGAGAGGCTCTGCTGAATCCGCAGGAGTCAGCAGAGGCCATAGTACGGGAGTATGGGACGCCAGAAACCGGAAGGGCCGAACCGAAAGGAGAGAGGAACCGATGCGTTCGCGCGAAGAGCAACGACAGCCGAATATCTCGCAAGAGAGCTGCCGGCAAAGAGAAGCGGTGAAGCTGCAAGGAGAGCCGAAAGCGCCGAGTTCTTCGTCGGCACAAGTCGCCCCTTCCTCTCGCAAAGACCAGAACGACCTGCTGGAGAGGATGCTCGAAGGAGACAACCTTCGGCTCGCCTATAAGCGGGTGGTTCGGAACGGAGGAGCGCCCGGTGTAGACGGAGTAACGGTAGCACAGCTACAAGCTTACCTGAAGACACACTGGGAGACGGTGAAATCCGAACTTCTAACGGGAACCTACAGACCCGCGCCAGTTAAACGGGTGGAAATCCCCAAACCCGGAGGCGGCGTGCGGCTGCTCGGCATCCCAACCGTAATGGACCGCTTCCTCCAGCAAGCGCTTCTGCAAGTGATGAATCCGATTGGCTTTAGCTTCTTGTCGAACAAACAGGCAACGATCCGTCTGGCCCCGAAGACGATCTCCCGATTCAAGGAGAAAATCCGGGAGTTAACCAACCGGACACGGCCAATGTCGATAGAAGACCGTATCTGGCATCTAAACCGTTATCTCATGGGATGGATAGGGTTCTTTCGCCTCGCCTCAGCAAAGACACACTGCGAGAACTTTGACCAGTGGATTCGCAGAAGACTTCGCATGTGCCTGTGGAAACAATGGAAACGGGTGCGAACCCGTATCCGTGAACTCAGGGCGCTTGGTGTTCCCAACTGGGCAACCATTATAATGGCGAACTCCCGCAGAGGTCCGTGGGAAATGTCCCGGAACACGAATAACGCCCTTCCGACTTCCTATTGGGAAGCGAAAGGGCTCAAAAGTTTGCTTTCTCGTTATCTGGAGCTTTGTTAACCTTTTGGAACCGCCGTATGCGGACCCGCATGTACGGTGGTGTGAGAAGACGGGGGTTAGCCGCCCCCTCTTACTCGATTGCATCGCTATGCTGAACTTTCGTATCAAAAATGCATATCTTCTTGAAGTCTACAAGCTGCGAAAGGATATCGATAAGCTGTTTGCGCAATTCCATCGGCAAAGGTTCGAGCAACTCCTCCTTCACTTTTGCCGCAGCCGAAAGTCCGCGTTGAATCAAAGCAGGCGCCTGGTCGGTCAACTTGATGAGCGTTGCCCGGCGATCCTTCGGATCGGGAAAGCGTACAAGCAAATGTTCTTTCTCCAGGGCATCGACGAATTGGGTTACCGTGATCGCTTTAATATCCATGATAGCGGCCAGGTCGCTCATTCGGACCGGTTCATTTTGGGCAACGGCGACAAGCAGGCGAAGACGCGGTCCGGTTAAAAATGGAGGGATATCCATGGACGACAAACGCGACTCAAATTCGCGCTTCATATAGTGAGCGGTGCGAATGAGCGCATCCAGCACATCGACTTCCGGAGTGTCCGTCTTGTGTGAAGACATCATATTCCTCCTTGACGTATTGCATTTTAATAAGTAAACTTACTATCAGTAACTTTATTAATAAGGTTACATACAATATGCTGCCGTCTCAATTTTATTTTACCGTAAAACCTGGTTTGAGCGAAAGCAACCTGTCATCCTTTGGCGAGGAGTGATTCACGATGGTGGAACAGCCGAAAAAAATGTATTGCGTCGTTGCCGGACTCATGTTGGGGATATTGATGTCATCGATGGATAACACCATTGTTGCGGCTTCCATGGGAACGATCGTGTCCGAACTCGGAGAGATGGAAAATTTCATATGGGTCACATCGGCCTATATGGTGACTTCCATGGCTGGCACTCCGATATTCGGCAAGTTATCCGATATGTACGGGCGCAAGCGGTTTTTCGTATTCGGCCTGATTCTGTTCCTGATCGGATCCATCCTGTGCGGTTTTGCGACCAGCATCGTTCAACTGAGCGTTTTTCGAGCCATTCAGGGTGTCGGCGGCGGGGCCATTATGCCTATCGCGCTGGCGATCTTGTTTGACATCTTCCCTCCCGAGAAGCGGGGGAAAATATCCGGACTAACCGGGACTGTTTTCGGCGCGTCCAGTATTTTCGGTCCATTGATTGGAGCCGTCATTACGGATCATCTCGGATGGAACTGGGTCTTTTATATCAACGTGCCGATCGGTGTGATCGCATGTTTGCTCATTGTGCCGTTCTATCATGAGTCGCCGGTACGCGCCAAGCAGAAGATCGATTGGTGGGGGGCAGTGACCTTGATCGGGTCGATCGTCTGCCTTATGTTCGCGCTGGAACTTGGAGGAAGCAAGTATGATTGGGAATCCGGCGTTATCGTGAGCTTATTCCTCTTGTTCTGCATCCTTTTTTCCGGATTTGTCATTGCGGAGAAAAAGGCGGATGCGCCGATCATTTCGTTCCGTATGTTCAGAAACCGCTTGTACACGGCCAGCATTGCAGCTGCTTTCTTTTACGGAGCGGGATTTGTTGTCGCTATGGTGTACGTTCCGATTTTTATCCAGGGTGTTTTCGGAGGTACGGCTACCAGCTCGGGTACAATCTTAATGCCGATGTTGATCACCAGTGTGTTGTTTAGTCAAATCGGCGGCAGGCTAACGTCGAGAATCAGTTATCGGAGCCTGATGATCGGTTCCGCCCTGTTATATATGGCCGGCATGTGTCTCCTTAGTCGATTGTCACCGGAATTGTGGCGCTCCATGGTAACGGCATTCATGATTGTAACCGGAATGGGAATTGGTGTTTCGATGTCTGTCTTGACGCAGTCGGCCGTTCATCATTTCGATATGCGGCAGCGTGGCGCGGCTACATCATCCGTAGTGTTTCTTCGTTCGTTGGGCATGACGATAGGGATTACGGTTTTTGGGGTTATTCAGCGGAACGCGTTTATTGGCAATTTGGGAGATGCGGTCGAAATTCCGGGAGGCATTCTGCTCGAGCCGCAGTCGATACTGGCGCCGGAACTTCGCGCCCAAATGTCGGCGGAAATGCTGGATGCCGTCCGAAACGCGCTCTCCGCCTCAATTGCGCATACGTTCTTGTGGGGGATTGTTCCCGCGGTTTTGGCAATGGTCTCGGTCATGTTCATGACCGGGGATAAAGTAAGAGTAACCAGGAATGCAGAAGGCGGGAAAGCTGTATTCGAGCGGTCATGAAAGTTCATGAAGCCGGGCGCGGCAAGGGACGACCTCGTCCTTGATCCGCACCCGGCTTTATTGCCGCGTCAAAAAAACCGGATGATCAGGAAGCCGATGACCGGTACGGCGAGGCAACCGGCCGACGCGAACCAGTAAAGATTCGCTACTTCCTCTTTTCTGACGTGCATCTGAACCGCCTGCAGCGCAAATATTGCCGCCCCCAGAATCAGGAAAAGGGCAATCGCGTACATCAGCATAACCATTCCCCCTTTCGATGTCCCGGTTATTCCGGGTGATTGTTCGTCGCGCGGTCGACTTCAAACGGCGTGGTGACCCCTTCGTAAGCGAGGTGCATCGCCATCCCCGCTGCGGCATGCTCCAGGTTGTGGCAATGGTCCATCCAGAGACCCGCGCCACCTCAACCAGCTCGCCTTGCCGGATGCGAAGCTCAGGTCCGGGGATCTGGCCGTTGAACGTCCAGGCCTCCACTTCGGCGCCCGAATCGAGGCGGACGGTCGCTTTTCGCGCGGTGAGCACAAAGCGGCGATCCGGCTCGCTGTCCAGCGGGCCGGTCAGCTCCGTGACGCTCACAAGTCCCGCGGCATCTCCGGCATCACCGGCGTGATGCATGCCGTGACGCACGTCAACGCGCGAATGGTGCCACGTCATGGAACGCGAATCGTTCGAGGATGAGGAAGTGGCCGAGACGCTGAACCGCGGCTTCGTGGCGATCAAGGTCGATCGGGAGGAGCGGCCCGATCTCGATCATGTGTACATGGCCGTCTGCCAGGCGCTGACGGGGCAGGGGGGATGGCCGCTGACCGTCCTGCTGACGCCGGACAGGAAGCCTTTCTTCGCCGGCACCTACTTTCCATAGCACGGCCGGTACGGCCGGCCGGGGCTGATCGAGCTGCTTCGGCAATTGGACGCCAAGTGGCGGGAAAACCCGGACCGCATCCGGGACATCGGCGAAGAGATCGCGCGGGAGATGAAGCACCGGCAGCTTGCCGCGCAGCCCGGAGAGCTCGGCGGCGGCATCCTGGACGAGGCTTTCGCTCAGTTCGAGCGGATGTTCGACGACAAATACGGCGGATTCGGGGAGGCCCCCAAATTCCCGGCGGCGCACAACCTGTCGTTTCTGCTGCGGTATCACGTGCTCTCCGGAAACAAGCGGGCGCTGGACATGGCGGAGAAGACGCTGGACGCGATGTACCGCGGCGGCATGTACGACCATATCGGCAAAGGCTTCGCCCGCTATTCCACCGACCGAAAGTGGCTGGTGCCGCATTTCGAGAAGATGCTGTACGACAACGCGCTGCTGGCGATGGCGTACACGGAAGCGCATCAGCTTACCGGCAGCGGCAAGTACAAGCACATCGCCTGCGACATTCTGGAATACGTGCTGCGGGATATGACCGATGCGGAGGGCGGGTTCTATTCCGCGGAAGACGCCGATTCGGAAGGAGAGGAAGGCAAGTTCTACGTCTGGACGCCCGATGAAGTCGCAGCGGTGCTCGGGGAGGAGGAGGCCGAGCTGATCTGCGGCCTGTACGGCATCACCCGGGAAGGGAACTTCGAAGGCCGCAGCATTCCGAATCTGATCGGCGCCGACTTGGACGCATTCGCCTTGAGCCGCGGACTGCCGCCCGAGAAGCTCGGCGCGCGGATCGAAGCGTCCCGGCAGAAGCTGTTCGAGCACCGGGAGCGGCGCGTCCATCCGCACAAAGACGACAAAATCCTGACCGCGTGGAACGGGCTGATGATCGCCGCGCTCGCCAAAGCCGCCGCCGCGTTCCAGAACGAAGCATACGCGGAAGCGGCCGCCAGGGCGGAGCGCTTTCTGTGGACCCGGCTGCGCCGGGAGGACGGCCGGCTGCTCGCGCGCTACCGCGACGGGGAAGCGGCCTATCCGGGCTATCTGGACGATTACGCCTTCTACGTCTGGGGCTTGATCGAGCTGTACGAAGCGGTCTTCGACATCGGCTATTTGCGGAAGGCGCTCGAGCTGAACGAACAGATGATCCGCCTGTTCCGGGACGAGGCCGGGGGCGGCCTGTTCTTCACCGGAGCCGATGCGGAAGAGCTGTTGGCCCGCCCGAAGGAGACGTACGACGGCGCGATGCCGTCCGGCAACAGCGCGGCGGCGATGAACTTCATCCGGCTGGCCCGGCTGACCGGCGACGCCGGACTGGAGCGGCTCGCGGAAGAGCAGTTCCGCGCCGCGGGCGGCGGCGCCTCCCGCTATCCGATGGGCCACGCCGCGCTGTTGTCGGCATGGGCGTTCGCGTCCGCCCGCACGCGGGAAATCGTCATCGCGGGGAACCCGGACCGCGAGGAGACGCGGCGGATGGTCCGCGCCGTCCAGACCCGCTTCCTGCCGTTCGCCGTGATCGTGGCCAAAAGGGACGTCGATCCGGAGACGGAACGGACGATTCCCTACACGGCAGGGCAGCGGATGCGGGACGGCCAGCCGGCCGCCTACGTATGCGAGAACTTCGCCTGCCGGGAGCCGGTCACGGACGCAGAGGCGCTAAGCCGGCTGCTGAGTCCGGCGGCGCAAGCTTGACCGCAGCGACAGGTCCGGCAGCGATTCCGGTCAGCAAAAAACCGTCTGGACGGGAGACAGGGGACTTGAGAATGTCCCCCGCCGGTCCGGACGGTTTTCTTGTTGGCCAAGGCCGACCATCGCTCAGACCGCGATGTCCGCCCAAATTTCATCCTCGACGTCCAGCGATATCTGCGACGGATAGACGCGCATATCGTACTCCGTCAGCAGGTACCGGACGATCGCTTCCTTCAGATTGGCTTCGACCAAGTAGCGGCTGCGGCCTTGCACCCACACTTCGGCGCTGAACCCCAAATTCTCGTCGTACAGCAGCTCGACTTCCACCGCCGTGACCGGCACGCCGTGCCGCTCGGCCATGTGCAGGCATACCGCGTTGATCACTTCGGCCATCGATAGGCGCATGGCGGATCACCAGCGTCTCGGCGGCTCGTGGGAGTGAGAGTTGCGCCGCCTGCGGTAAGCGTCGACGGCGGCGCGGATGACCGCAAACAGCAATAGCAGCGCCGCCAGGTTGACGAGCAGGCCAAGCAGGTCTCCGAAGAAGCCCATTCCTCCGAACAGACCGCCGAACAGCATGCCGGCCAGTCCGCCGATCATCATGCCGCGAAGGAAGCTGCCGCCGCTGAAAAAGCCGCGGTCTGCCGCCGTGCCACCGATCGCCGAATTCGAAGAAGCGCCCGCCCGCGTCTTCGACACGCTCTGCTTCGCCTTCGGGATCTGCGTGAACGAGCTTTTCCCGGAACTGAACGACCGGGGTCTCGCGTCGGCCATTTCGGCCGGGACCGTCGCCGCAGCCGTAAACGCGAGCAAGCTGAGCGCGATCAAAGCTTTTTTCCACATCTTCGAGTTGACCTCCCCTAAATGGTGCGGTATCGCTTTTTCCATACGAAGCCGGGCGGCTTCGGTTTCGAAAAAATGCCGGGAAGGATGGGCTGAAGACGGGCTTGCGGGAGACAAGGGTAGGTTCCGCGGCGGCGGCCGTAAGCCAAATTCCGGCCGAACGGATGCCGAACGGGCCGGAATCGGTTATGCTTGTGTTGAAAGGGTTCAGTCGTAGAGCAAAGAGGGGCGGATAAAAGCGATGCGCTATCCTGAACATTATGTCGACTTCTTGGTGGAATTTCACGCTTCGCGCGATTACTTCGAGTGCCACGAGATCTTGGAGGAACTGTGGAAAAGCGATCCCGCCTCGCCCTATGCGCCGTGCTGGCTGGCGCTCCTCCGCATCGCGGTGGCGCTGTACCACGCCCGCCGCGGCAACGGCGCCGGCGCGGTCAAGCTGATGCGCAAAGTCGTCCCGGCCATCGAACCGGAGCGGATGGACGAACTGGGCCTGGACGGGACGGAGCTCGTCCGGCAGGCCGGCGAATGGCTGGCCGAGCGGGTGCAGGGGGGAGGCGCCGATTACCGGGATCTCGACCTTCCGATCGCCGATGCCGAACTGCTGGAGGAATGCCTTCGCCGCAGCCGGGCGCGCGGGCTGGAATGGGGAAGCGACGGCCGCGACGCCGGGGAGGCCGTCATTCACCGCCACTTGCTGCGCGACCGGACCGCCGTCTGTGAGGCGCGCCGCAGGTCGGCCGACGCGAAAGCGCGGGCGAGGAAAGGGTAAGCCGGGGCCTACGCGCGCGCGTACCCGTCGACGACCAGATCGAGCTTGCCGGTCTCCGGATGGATGACCAGGCCGTGAACCGGCGTGCCGGGCGGCAGCAGCGGGTGGTTGCGGATCACTTCCACGCTGTTCTCGACGCTTTCGCGCACGTTGTCGAAGCCGCGCAGCCAGCGGTCGAACTGGACGCCGGAATGCTGCAGCGTCTCGATGACGTGCCGGGGCACGCCGCGCGCGATCATTTTGTCGACGACCTTGGCCGGGTCGATGCCGGTCATGCCGCATTCGTAGTGGCCGATGATCAGCACTTCGTCGGCGCTCAGCTCGTACAGCGCGATCATCACGCTGCGCGCGATGTTGCCGAACGGGGCGGTGATGACGGCGCCGGCGTTCTTGATGATTTTCGCGTCGCCGTTGCGCAGGTTCATCGCCTTCGGCAACAGCTCGGTGAGCCGGGTGTCCATGCAGGTGACGATCACCATTTTCTTGTCCGGAAACCGGGTGGTCAAATACGGCTCGTACTCTTTGTTCGCGACAAAAGATTCGTTGAAGGCCAGAATCTCCTCGATTCTCCTCATCGTTCGTCCTCCTCATTTTTCTTCCCATGGGCGACAGGGATACCGGCAGTCACCGCAGGGCCGCTTCCGACCGCCGGTCCTCGATTCGCAGGTGACGCGTGTAAATCTGGCTGTCGCTTGCCAGAGCGAAGCTTCTTCGCCCGGCGTCATAGGACAACGTCAGCGTCTCGTCGAAAAAAACGGCATGCGCGGGATCGTACGCGACCGCATAAGGGGCGCTTTCCGCCAGCCGCTCTCCCGGTCCGGGACGGTCGACCGCCCACAGGGCGGGAACGCCGTTGACCGCGCAGCCGCATCCTTCGGTGTCGTACGCCAGCTTCCAATATACCGCTGCCGGACCGAACCGCCGTTTCGCTTCGGCGGCCGCTTCCGGCGTCCATATGATCTTCATCGGGGCCACCTTCCGTTCATGAAGTTGATTATAGATTTCGCCGACGGTAAGATCAAGGAGACGGCGGTTTCGAAGCCAACTTATTCCATGCACCCCATGTCCCCCATGCACCCGTTATCCCATGCAAAGGAAGGATCGCCATGAAGGAAAAAACGAGCGGCCTGACGGAAGCGCTGAACCGGTTCCGCGAACTGGCCCGGCAGATCAAGCATTACGAGGAAATTCTCGGCGTCGCGTACTGGGACATGCGGACCGGCGCCCCGCGCAAGGGGCTCGACCTGCGTGCCGAAGCGATCGGCACGCTGTCCGCCGAGATGTTCCGCATCGCCACGTCCGACGAGCTCGGCGAGCTGCTCGACCGGCTGTCGGCGCCGGCCGCGGCCGAGGAGCTCGGCGACGTCGACCGTTGCCTCGTGCGGGAAATGAAGCGGGACTACGACCGCAACCGGAAGCTGCCGCCCGAGCTGCACAAGGAATACGTCGTGCTTACCTCCCAGGCGGAAGCCGCCTGGGAGACGGCGAAGGAAGCGGGCGATTTTCCCGGCTTCGCCCCGTACCTGGAGCGGATCGTCGACTACAACCGGCGCTTCATCGAGCTGTGGGGCGTCAAGGATACCCCTTATGACACTTTGCTCGACCTGTACGAGCCGGACATGACGACGAAGGAGCTGGACCGCCTGTTCGGCGAGCTGAAACAGCGGCTCGTTCCGCTGGCCGACGCCGTGGCCCGCTCCGGGAACCGGCCGGATACGTCTTTTCTGGAAGGGACGTTCGAGCAGGAAGCGCAGAGAAAATTCAGCCTGTACATCCTGGAGCAGATGGGCTTCGATTTTGCGGCCGGGCGGCTGGACGAAAGCGTCCATCCGTTCGCGACCGGCCTCAACCCGTACGACGTGCGCATCACGACCCGCTATTTGCCCAACGACGTGACGAGCGCGCTGTTCGGGACGATTCACGAAGGCGGGCACGCGCTGTACGAGCAGAACATCGATCCGGCGCTGGCCGGCACGCCGCTGTGCACCGGCGCGTCGATGGGCATCCACGAGTCGCAATCCCGCCTGTGGGAAAACATGGTCGGCCGCAGCCTCGGCTTCTGGCAGCGCTATTTGCCGGAACTTCGGAAATTTTACCCGGGCAAGTTCGACGGCGTGTCTCCCGAAGCGTTTTACCGCGGCATCAACGTCGTGGAGCCGTCGCTGATCCGGATCGAAGCGGACGAGCTGACGTACAATCTGCACATCATGATCCGGTACGAAATCGAGAAGATGCTGTTCGACGAAGGGCTGAACGTCCGCGATCTGCCCGAGGTGTGGAACGCCAAATACAAGGAAGCGCTCGGCATCGTCCCGCCGGACGACGCGCAAGGGGTGCTGCAGGACGTGCACTGGTCGGGCGGATCGTTCGGCTATTTCCCGTCCTACGCGCTCGGCAACATGTACGCCGCGCAGATCATGGACGCCGCCCGGCGCAGCCTGCCGGATCTGGACGGCCTGATCGCTTCCGGCCGCCTGACGCCTCTCAAGGCGTGGCTGACCGAGCGGGTGTACCGGTTCGGCAAAAGCCTGAAGCCGGCCGAAATCATCCGCAGCGTCGCCGGAGGGCCGCTTGCGTCCGGTTATTTGTGCGACTATCTGGAGAACAAATACAAAGAAATCTATCGGCTGTAGCCGCGGGCAGGCGGCTTGTCCCATATTCCGGCAGCCCGAGCCATAACGGCTTCGACGTCTCTGCAAGGACGGAGAACGCCGTTTTTGCTAATGCGGTCATGATCCGATCCGGCGATCATACAATGAAACAACAGGCCGTATGCACGGATACTTTTTTGTCACTCTAGACGAATGTCCTGCATAGACTTTAATGAATTGATCGCATGGAGGAGGTCAACCGAATGGCTGTTGCGGATAAACGGCTGCAGTGCAGGGAGATCATCACAAAAGCGGTTTGCGGCAAAGGCCGAAAATTCCAGACCGTGACCCATACCGTGACGCCGCCGCACCCCCCTTCAAGCATTCTGGGGGCGTGGGTGATTAACCATCAATATGATGCGGTAAAAACGGAAGACGGGGTCGAAGTCGTCGGTTCCTACGATCTCAATATTTGGTATTCGCACGACCGGAATTCCCAGACCGACGTCGCCAAAGAGACGATCTCCTACTCCGAGCACGTGCCGCTGTCCTACGTCGATCCGAAGCACCGCCCGTCGACGGAGGAAGTGTCTGCGGAAGCGACGCAGGAGCCGAACTGCGTCGAAGCCAGCGTCAGCGACAACGGCATATCCGTCGTGCTTCGGGTGGAGCGCGAGTTCGCCGTCGAGATGGTGGCCGAGACGAAGGTGTGCGTCGCCGTCTGCCCGGGCGGCTGCGATGACGAAGGAAAGGACACCGACTTCGGCCTGGCGGACGACGGGGATTTCGAGGACCTCGACTCGGATCTGCTGGAAGATGAACTGTAAACGGCTTGCCGGGCGACGGATACTTAAGCTTATGCGGAAGCGAGAGGAATGTCGAGGGCGGGTGCCCTATCCGAACATCGGGAGCAGCCTATTTGTCGAACGCGTCCGCAAAGGGACGCATCTGGGGAAGGGTCATTCGGCTTCGGCGCATCGCCGGCGGGACGGCCCTTCCCGTGTTGTACGGCGAAGGAGCGAAAGCGGATGAGCGGAGGATCGCGCGTGGTCTGGATGTGGACGCCTGCGGGGGAACTGCCCGCATGGGCGGCGAATTCGGGGCTGCAGGCGCTGAAGCCGGGCGGCAGGCGGCCGGGGCCGGAAGACGCCGTGCTCAACGGCAGGGCCGGGGTTGTTCGGCGCTTCAGCGACGATGCGGTGCAGGCCCGGCTTGTCCGGGAGGGGCTGGCCGCGGAGATCGGCGGCGCGGAAGACGGGAACGACCGGCGGCGCTTTGCGGTGACCGTGTTCGATCTGGAAGCGGTGGAGTTGCGCAGGCGCTGGCCGGACGGCGGCGGCGCGCTGTATCCGGGCAGGGGCGGCGGCGAGCCGGCGATCGACGGCAAGCTGAAGCGGGCGCTGGAGCGCGCCGCGGTGCGGGCCGTGTACATACTCGGCCTCGATTTCGGACAAGTCGAGGCGGCGGTCGATCCGGCCGGACGCGTCATCGTGCGCAGCGTCCGGCCGCAGGCGCGTCCGGCGACGGAGGCGGGAGCCGCGGCGCTGGCGGAGGCGGCGGCGCGGGCGGCGGCAGCGTGGGGCGCGGAACCCGGGCGGCCGAGCGCGGCGATGCTCGGGGCCGACCCGGAGTTCGTGCTGCTGGCGCCGGACGGCCGGATCGTGCCCGCATCGCGGTACTTCCCGCGCCGCGGGCCGGCCGGCTGCGACTCCGTCGTCGTGCGCGGCGTGCGCCGCTGGCCGCTGGCAGAGCTGCGGCCGGCCCCCGCCGCCGAGCCGGCCGCGCTCGCCGCCGGGCTGCGCCGGCTGCTGGCCGCCGCCGCCCGCAGCGCCGGAGCCGCCGGCGAGCCGCTCGCCTGGCGCGCCGGCGCGC
>ENA-UOWJ01000673-UOWJ01000673.1-bioreactor-metagenome-genome-assembly--contig:-NODE-673-length-12478-cov-10.583514_pt1 | contig 12478 bp, 9 predicted proteins | sample MGYA00238156_ERZ761611 | MGnify/ENA primary metagenome ERZ761611 (study PRJEB28900, sample SAMN06268034) | bioreactor metagenome | isolation source: Joint BioEnergy Institute, California, USA | place...
CCTCTTAATTTAAAGGTTTGGTTTAATAAAATTGCTATAATTAAACCAAAAACTAATTGCAAGCCAACTTGGGAAATAATCCATTTTACGGTATTTAACAGACTTGGCCAGAATAAAGTGTCATCTGTAAAGATTTTTACAAAATTATCAAAACCTGCAAATGAATTATAGAATGGGGCAGAAATATCATAGTTTTGAAAGCTATAATAGAAAACAGTTCCCATTGGATAAAATAAGAATATACCAATCATCAATAAAGAAGGCAAAATGAACAGATATGGTGCTATTTTTTTACTTACTGTTACCTTACTTTTTTTGATAGGTAAACTTTGGCTACCTGGTAGTTCCATATTAATCAACCTCCTAACTTCTTTAAGAATAAATGAAAACGTTTACTATTAAAATATAAAATTTTTAGATTTTCGTTTAAAAATTTAATACGTTTTCATAAATAATGTCACATTTTCTTAATATGATAAAAATGAAATCGATTGTGGATCACTAAAATCAGTGGATAACTATTTTCGAGGTTATACCTCCTACAAATTGGAAATTTGTTCTAGAATTTATTTACACACTAACCCTTCCATTCAAAATTTCCCAGAAGCTAGGCTAATTTTGAAGGAGCTGATTGTATTTTTACCTGTTCTTTTTTTCGGGAGCATAGAAATGTATTCCCAGCCTTGTTTCTCGACATACTTCATGACAGCATTACCCTTGGTATCATTAATAGTGGTAATCATTTTACTGCTCGAAAAAAAATCGCCATTTCTTTAAATGTTTGTTTGACAACTTACATTCTACTAGAAAAGGCGATTTTTTAATTTTTTTGTAGAAAGTTAAAATGTTATTAGGATTCAAAGAATCTGACCGATTTAGTAAATTTTATCTTTCTCTAATTATCAAATATTAAAGTACAAGTACTCGACTAAAGCCAATATAGCCATTGATTGTCCGTATGGCATCGCTGTTATTGGAATGTTTTTATAAAAGTCTGCATGTTCTCCCATTGCGGTCCCTGCAGATACTTGTTGAAGTTCCCCTGTTTCGTCAATATTATCCAATACCGCTTGGACAGCCTTTAATCCCATATTTATAAATTTCTTATCGACATACCGTTTGCGAATTCCTCGTAAAGTTCCAAATGCAAATCCGGCAGTGCAAGATGCTTCTAGATATGATGTCGGATCTAATAAAATGGTGTGCCAAAGTCCACTTTTATCTTGACATGTTTGAAGCGTTTCCAGCTGCCGATTTAACGTATCTACTAGTATTTGCCTTACCGCATCATTTTCAGGTAGTGCTACTAAATCGAGAAATTCCGGAATTGCAATTGTAACCCAAGAGTTTCCCCTCCCCCAATGTACTTCGGCAAAATTATGCATTCCTTCAAATGTCCATCCGTGGTACCATAGTCCGGTCTTTTTATCACACAAATATTTTATATGGATTAAAAATTGTTTTTTTGCCTCTTCTACATATTCAGGTTTGTTTAATAAAAGGCCAAGTTTGGTAAGTGGAATGATACTCATCATTAATGTATCGTCCCATAATTGTTGATCATTTTCCGATCCAAAAACGACATGTTGGATTCCTCCATCTTCTGTTCTTGGCATATCATGAAACAACCAATCGCCCCACGTTTCCAAATATGGTAAATAAATGGGATTCCGCGTTTCTTCATATAAGTATGCCAAGGTTAGCATTTGTACCATTGTATTTACATTTTTCTCCACCGGCGGATTTTTAAATTGAATGTCAAACCAATCAATAATGATTTTTAAAACCCTTTTATTACCTGTTAATTTATAATACTTCATCATCCCATATAACCCTATACCGGAGGTCCATTCCCAGTAATTAAAGCTTTTATTATCTATTTTTCTTCCGTCAGATAATGTAACTACATACTTTCCTTCAGGATCACTGAGGTTTACTAAATTGTCTATTAATAATTCAATTTTTGTTTCTATTTCCTTTCTGTTCATCTTAAGATTCCCTTCATTCCTTTTTATTTTAAAATCCAATCAGGTAAATACGATTTTGTATTTTGCAACATTTCATCATATAATTGCATTGCCTGACCCCTCGGTAGTGTTACCATTGGATCATTAAGATAAGCATTTATTGCCATTTGTTTATTTTTTGTTAAGTAAGCTTCGACTATTGATTCTTGATTATAAAGATGTCTTAGCATAAGATTATTTAAATCAGGGGGCAATAGGCCTGCATAAATTGGTCGAACACTATCTTTTTGAATTAATACATTCGTCTCAACAATTGCACCCTTAGGTAAACCTTTTATCTGTCCGTAATTAGGTAAATTTACATTTGTTATCAAATCCTCTAAACCTAGAAGAGCTGCTACTATTCCAACACCCTCCTCACCGGACTCTTCAATTCTTACATCCATCTCTCCATTTATTAATTTTTTGTTTTCCTTAATCTTCTGTTCACGCTCAAGTATTCTCCATTTCACTGGCGTCAACCTGAACTTCCAGTATTCGATCGTTTCTAGATTCCTTAAATAGATATGTGGCATAAATTCTGCAAGATGGCGGTCACCTGCTGCTGCAATTAAACCATATTGTTTAAATAAATCAAATTTCACTCGATTACAGGATGCAAAATAATCCACTTCCCAATTTCCTTCATTTTGATATCCTTCATCATAATATTTAGTTGAGAATTCCTTATATAATGGAAATAAGTCAATATTTTTATAAGATGCTTTATCAATCCATGTAAAATGATTAATCCCTAATACATTCACCTTTATTTCAGAACGTTTGGGTCTGTCGATTTTTAATATTTCCTTAACCATATCTGCTAATAACTTTTGTGTTCCAAATACTTCATGACAACAACCTATCGCTTTTATTTCAGGGAATATCTTATATAAAATTCTAGTACAAATGGACATCGGGTTTGTATAGTTAATCACCCAAGCATGTGGAGCATTTTCCTTAATTTTATTAGCAATATCAATATATATTGGAATCGCCCTTAAAGCCCTTAGATGACCACCAATGCCGACAGTGTCACCAACAGATTGATAAATTCCATATTTTTCTGGTAGATGAACATCACTTTCCATTTCTTTAAACGTACCTGGTAAAATGGAAATAATCACAAAGTCCGCATTATGTAAAGCTTCTTCAATTGAAGATACAGCTACATAGTGCCACTTGCCAAGCGATTCTTTATTCTCAGAAATAAGGTTCCCGATTTTTTCATTTTGCAAAGCCGCTTCCAAATCAATATCATATAATGCGACAGTCCCCGATATTCTTGGTTCCAAAGCCAAATCATACATTAATTTTCTTGCCCAGGCCCTTGAACCTCCACCTATATAAGCAATTTTCATATTTACTATTTCAAAACTTCTTAACATATGATTACTCCTTTTTTATACAAAAGTAATGTATGTCTGTTCATTTATTGAATTTAAAAATTCGATATTGGTAACTACCAATCAATTGTTCCCCTTTAGAAACTTTATTTTTGTTAAGTAAATCAATTCCATCCTGTAGAGTGATCACTTTTCCTCTTTTTCCATCCATGTTAATGACAAACCATATATAGGCATCTTTCGTTTCCCTTGGTGCAACAATCGTACCTTCCGTAATGTGAAATCGGTTTTGAACCTTAGCATCATTTGCGTAATGTAAAAATAGTTCCTTTAGTAATTTTTCCCCTTTTTCACCAATTGGCAAAGAACCAAGCATAACAACTTTCCCTTTTCCTAGTTTGGATTCCGTAATGAACGACATTCCCGGAGTGAGTCCATGAGTAATTCTGCCAATGGATTTTGTTTCATTCTCAGCAAAAACAGAACTCCATAGGCCCAAGTTTGCAGTTACTCCAAATGCTTCTCCTATCGAAACTGTACCATCGACGGGAAATGTATATACTGTTTTTATTCCTGCCATTTTCTCAAGCTTGCCCAGTGATGCATCTAAATGAATGGTATGATTTTTAGTTCTTCCACCTGACATAGGACCAACAATCCAAGTTCCACCATTTTCAACAAATATTCGTGCTCTTTCTAAATACTCATCTGATAAATATGGAATAAATGGAGAATATAAAATTTTATATCCTTGTAGGCTTGCATTCTCTGGGATCAGATCCCGATGTAAACCTGTTTCTATCATTAACTTATAAAATTTACTGATTAAATCATTATAATCATAATGTAGCAGCGGCTCAGTCTTGAAGAAAATTTTCGCTCGATCTGAATAAGTAATAGCAATATCTGCTTGTGTCGCTTTTGAATTAAAAATAATAGATTCAATTTCTTTCCTTGCCTTTTCTACTTCTAATATATTCGGATATCCAACAGTAGGACTCCCCCATGCGCTAATTACAGAACTATGTGGCTGCTCACACCCTGTACGTTGCTGACGCCATAGCCAATAACAGAATGCTCTTCCTCCAAGTGCATACGATGCAACTGCTTCTACCTTTAAGTAGCCATTCGGATGCGGTTTTGCATAGTTTTCCAGAGAAGCACTGTAAGATGGACTTGTTTCCATAACCCAAAATTCTTTATCTTTTTTCAAATTTCTCCATAAGTCACAGTTGAACAAAAACATTTTATAGTTATCAGAAGTTGCATAAGAGTCAAATGACGCAAAATCAAGATGGCTAAAAAGTGTTTCATTATTTACAGAAAAGTGAATAGTACTATTATGTGTGATCGGGGCAGTTGAATATTTCCTAATAATATTTGCTTGTTCATCACTGAATTCAGTAATCTTTTCTACTGAAAACAATTGATACATTGTTTTTAACGATGCATTATGCAAAAAAGGGACCGGTCCAGGTTGTGGAACTTGTTCAAAGTTCTGATAGTATTGACTCCAAATATGAGTCCCCCACTCTTCGTTAAGCTTCTCAATGGATCCATATCGTTCTTTAAGCCACCAATGCCACAATTCTTTACAAGTACTACACATGCATTCTGAAACATGGCATTTAAATTCATTGTCCAATTGCCAAGCTACCAGTCCCGGTAAATGCCCAATCGCTTTAGCAAGTTCTTCTGTAATAATAGCTGCCCTATTTCTAAAATAGGGGTTATTTGTACAAATATGCTGTCTGGATCCATGAATCATTGTTCTTCCGTTATAATCCACATGCATTCGTTCAGGATGTTGGTATGACATCCAAATTGGCGGTGTTGGTGTGGGTGTACACATGACAGTTTTTATACCATTTTCGTCTAGTTTGTTAATCATTTTTACAAAAAAGCTTACGTCAATTTCTCCCTCATTTGGTTCTAATATAGACCATGCAAACTCTCCCATTCTTACAACATTAATTCCGGTTTCTTTCATTAATTGAATGTCTTTTTCAATTGTTTTTGTATCCCATAATTCAGGATAATATGCTGCGCCATGGAATAATTTTTCTTCCAATTTTGTCACCTCAACTTTCAGTGTGAATTATATAATTCATAAGGGGAATCTGTAACTCTTTTATGCCTTCAATAACTAATTTTGCAATTTCGGTAGCTCCAAATTCGGAAAAATGAGTATTGTCTTCTATTCCATTTGGATAATTTGTTAACTCATTTGGTTTTGCCCACATAAATAACCTTTTCGATTTCTCAACACCGAAAGACTCATATAAAGTTTTTGATTTCTGCCAAAGATCAATTAAAGGAATATTTTTTTCGCGGGCAAGACTTCTCATTGTCTCAGGATATTCTCCAAGTGTATTTATGATTTTACCTTCATTATTAAAGCTCCTTCTCTGAACAGAGGTAATCAATACAGGGTGAGCACCCTTTTCCTTTGCACCGTTAATAAATTGAAGCAAACAATCTTTATAAGTGGTTCTTGCATCCGTGCCATAAGATTTTTGATCATTGTGACCGAATTGGATAAATAAATAGTCATCTACTTTTATCTTTTCAAGTATTTTATTTAATCTTCCCTCTTCTATAAATGTATTCGAACTTGCTCCTCCCTTTGCTTCGTTGATAATTTTTACCTTATTATTAAAGAATTGGGGTAAGACTTGGCCCCAACCCGACATCGGATACTCATGGACCGGACAGTTTGCAACAGTTGAATCTCCTGCAAGAAATATATGAATTGTACCATCATTTTCACTCATTAATTTACCCTCCATACCATTCTTCATTTAGAAATTCATAAAAAACATCACTAGTCTCTTTTTAACAAATCGGATAGAAAAACCAAAGCCAACCCTTGACCCCAACCCTGTATGCGTTTACTAGGAATACATTTATAACTTTGTGCATCCGGCATAACAGCGGTACCCGCAGAAACCTGAAGCACTTTACCATCTTCAGTAATTTTTTCCAATAAACTATCAAGAGCTTTTTGAATCTGTAAATTATATAGAGTTCCCCTTGATAAAAGGGCTGCGGCTATTCCTGCTGTTGCTGAAGTTTCCTCAGGTGATGAGGGATCATCCAAAACAGTATGCCATGACCCAGAATCTGCTTGTAATCTAACTAAAGCATTCAATAGGTCCCTTAATGAACCATCAATTTTCATATAAGATGGGTTAAACACGTCAATATGTTCAAGAGCCTTAGCCATCGTTAAGGCAGCCCATGCATTTCCTCTCGCCCAATAAACTCCTGACATATGATTTTTATTAATATTGTCCCAACCATGATAGTAAAGGTTTGTGTTTATATCTTGCAGTAATTCCTCATGTTGGTGAAATTGATTTAATCCATCATTATAAAGTTCATTATCATCTAAAATTTTTCCTATTCTTATAAGAAACAAGCCTGCCATCATTAATGTATCTATCCATGCTTGTTCATGGAAAATATACACATCAGAATTAACTGTATGCTGTAGCACACCATTACCAAAACGCTCTGCATCATTTTTTAAAAACGATGCTAATTCTTTGGAAACTTCCAAGTATTTTTCTTCACCAGTTGCTTGATATACAGACAATAACGAATGTCCTAAGCTAACCCCGTTTATAGACAAATTAGGAATGCCATCATCAATTTTTTCATCCAACCATTGTTTTAAAAGGTCTAAATAAGATTTATTTCCGGTTATTTCATAGGCATTGGAAACACCATATAACGCTACTCCCGCCGGCCAATCCCATCCAAAGTCCATTTTGAAGGTACAATTAATAATACAATCAATTTTATTAAGAAGAACATTTTTGTCATATTTCAACAATACCATTTCCATTTTATGCCTCCTTATTTAGGAATAGAGGTTTCTATTTTAATCCAGTTGTACTAATTCCTTCGACAATATATTTTTGGAATAGTAAGAAGATGATTATAACAGGTAGCAGAGATACTACAGACATTGAGAACATAGCACCCCAGTTTGATGCCGATTCAGCGTCTAAAAATAACTTTAATGCCAAGGAAACTGGATATTTACTTGGACTATTTATATAAAGGACCGGATTAATTAGATCCTCCCATTTCCAATAGAATGAAAAAATTGCAGATGTAGCCAATGCAGGAGTAATTAAAGGTAAAATAATCCTAAAAAATATTCCAATGGGTCCACAACCGTCTATTTTTGCGGCTTCATCAAGATCCTTAGGGATATTCCTAATAAACTGAACCATCAAGAAGATAAAAAATGGATAACCAAAATATTGAGGAATTATAATTGGTCTAAATGAGTCTAACCACCCCATCTTAGCAAATATAATATATTGTGGAACCATTTTTACTTCTTGTGGAAGCAACATAGTTGTAATCATAGCCGCAAACCAGAAACCCTTATATTTAAAATCAAAACGTGAAAACCCATAGGCTATAATAGCTGAAGATATAACTGCACCTATAGTTGAATAAACAACAATGGTCAAAGAATTTTTGATGAAGGTTCCAAAAGAAAAACCAGCAATCCCTTCCCAACCTTGCGGATAATTTTCAAAAGTAAAAGGATTTGGTATCAATGAATGAGCTGTTGCAAAAATATCAGTGTTAACCTTAAAAGAACTCATTAATAACCAGATAACGGGATATAGCATTATAATTGCAAATAATCCAGTAAATACATGGTAAATAATTTTTTTAGGTTTAAATTTTTTTTCTTTAATCTCTAAATCCTGAATTATTAAATCTTGAGTTTTATTAACAAGTTTCATAATTTTCACCGTCCTACGATTCGTAGTGAACCCAGTATTTTGAAGAAATAAACAAAAGACCTGTTATTATACCTACTAATAATAAAATAATCCAAGCTAACGCAGAAGCATAACCCATTTGAAAAAAGTCAAAAGCTTGTTGATATATATATAGTGAAAATAATAACGTACCACCCATAGGGCTTCCTTGACCTTTAGAAATAATATAAGCAGGAGTAAATGTCATAAAAATCATTATCGTTTGCATGACCAGATTAAAGAAGATAATAGGTGTTAATAAAGGTAACGTAACCTTGAAAAATACCTTTATTTTTCCTGCACCATCAACATATGCTGCTTCGTAGTATTCAGTCGGGATATTCTTTAAGCCTGACAGGAAAATTAACATGGATGACCCGAATTGCCATACTGCTAGAAAAATTAACGTCCATAATGCCTTCATCGGATCTTGATACCATAAAATTGGATTAATACCAAGTAAATTTAAAATAGAGTTTATTGCCCCCTCATTTCCAAAAATATTTCTCCACATAATTCCTATTGCCACGCTTCCTCCTATTATGGAAGGAAGATAAAATAATGCCCTGTAAAAACCTGATGCTTTAGTCGCAACATTCAATAACATTGCAATTCCCAATGCAAAAATTAGTCTCAAAGGAATACTAAAAAAAGAATAAATTAATGTTACCTTCATCGACTGCCAAAAGTTACTGTCTTCGGTAAACATTTTAATATAGTTATCTAATCCAACCCATTGTGGCTTGGTAAAAAGATCAAAATTTGTGAAAGAAAAATATAAAGAAGCAAACATTGGAATAACGGTAAAAGCTAAAAGTCCGAAAATAAAGGGAGAAATAAATCCGTAACCAAATAAATTATCTCTTAGTTTAGTATTCATACATAATCAACTCCATCTTTCGTAAATAAAACACTTAATTAAATAACAAGTACATTTCCCAAATGTATATGTTTTATTCCTAACCATAGAGACTTTAATAGTGTTTTAAAAGTAATGTAATCATTATTTCTATATAACTGAAAATAGAAATTATTATTTAAATCTCACTTTGTCTAGTTGAACAAACAATGATATTTATGAAAGGTGCCCCGTACATAATTTTGTTTTATAGGACACCTTATGAGTACTAAATTAAATTAATACAGTTGTTATATTCCAAAAAACTTTACTTATTTCTCCCCAGTATTTCAGTTGCTTGTTCTCTAAACTGTTTTGCTCCCTCTTTTGGGGTAATAGCCTTAAATAATATTTTTTCAGCAAGATCATCCAGTGCTTTCATTACTTCTGCACTACCTACAGGCGCCGGTGGATCTGCTGGTCCGACATATTGCTTTGCATCTTCAACATATTGGAATACTTTTGCTTCACTTTCTGTTAATTCCCCTTGTAATGCTTTAACTACTTCAGAGGACAATGGAACACCGCGTTCACCTTTAATTAATTTATTTGCTTCAATATTATTAGTATAGAAATCTATAAATTTTGCCGCTTCCTCTTTATGTTTAGAATTCTCAGTTATTGACCAAAACATTGTCGGTCTTAAATAAAGAGCTTTATTCGTTGCATTTTCAGGAGGTAAATTAATGGATAACGGATTTTCAGTTAAATCGTCAAACATCCTATATTGATTCGACCAATTCCATGTTAATGCAGCAGTTCCCTTTACAATAAAATCATCTTCACTCCCCTTGACTTGTGCCTGAACATCAGGGGTTGGGAAAGATTTTGCATCCACCAATTTTAATTGCATATTAAAATAATCTACAAACAATTGATCGTCTTTATAAGCTAATCCAGTGCCATCTTCATTATAGAATTGTTCTCCCTTTGTTTTTAAATAGTAAGGGAAGAATATATCAGCCGGATACATTGGATTTGTTCCGTATGTGCCATTGGCGTTTGCAAGTTTGATTGCAATATCAGTAAAATCATCCCAAGTCCAATTTTGTCCATCAATTTCCACACCTGTTTTTTCAAGCATCTGATCATTTGATATTACCGATAACACTGTTGAACCTGTTGAAAATCCATATAACTTATCTTTTATAATTCCGCCTGTTAATGAGTTTTCATCAATATTATCAGTATTTATTGTTCCATCATCAACATATTTTGTTAAGTCGGTAAGTTGTCCCTTTTCTGCATACTGAGAAATATATGAAGTATCCATTTGAATGATATCTGGTAGATTATTGGCTGCAGCCATTGGTGCCAATTTCTTCCAGTAATCGTCCCAGTTTGCAAACTCAGGCTCAATTTTTACATTTGGATTTTCCTTTTCATACATTTCTATTATTTTCATCGTATAATCATGTCTTGGCTGTCCTCCCCACCATGCAATCCTCAATGTTATTTTTTCATCTTTACTGGAACCTGTTCCTGAACTTCCCTGATTAGAACTACCACATCCTGCCATTGTAAAAATAAACGTAATAGTAATCAGAAAAACTAGTAATTTCTTCATGAACTCCCCTCCTAATTTATTGAAAATGTTTACACCACAATTGTAATCGTTTGCAAATTTGATTTTAATTTAATTCCCAGTGTTCTATGTTTAAAAATCAGAGATGATTGATATATACTTCTTAAAATCCCCCTACTGTCTTATTAATATAAATATAAAAAAAGCGCTGTTACAAACAGTGCGGAAAAATTCTTTTAGATTATTTATGTTAATTTTTTAATTATTCTTTTGACATTGTATGCCTTTAAACAGGAAAAACATTTTTCTGCAATTTATCTTTATATTCTGAAGGAGTATAGCCTGTGTATTTTTTAAATACTTGGCTGAAGTACTGCGGATTATTTCCAAAGCCAACCATATTAGCTAAGTTTGAAATTTTAACATTATCCTGTTCTTCAATGATCTCTTTTGCTTTTCTTATTCTTAATATAGTTAAATAAGTTGAAAAGTTTTTACCTGTTTCTTTTTTGAAAATTTTCCCTAGATAATCGGCATTCATATACATCATTTTGTTCGCCAACATCTTTAGAGTAAAATCCGGATTACTAAATTGTTCATTCAAAATTTCATTTATTTTTCGTACAAGTTCCGCCTGTTTTGAGAGATTCCTAACCTCATATTTTTCTACAAAGTTTAAAATAAATTTTTCAAAAAATAACTGGACTTTTTCTATAGTTTCATTTTCAACTATCTTTGTAATCTGATCTAGGTATTCATTACCGTTTTTCGGGCTTAGTGATTGAACAACTGATAATAAAAATTTTGTAATCATAGTTTTGGTTTTATTTATGTTCAACCTTTTGTTCTTAAGTTCCTGAAAGATACCTGCAATGAATTCTTGTACCTGTTGACGATTACCTGATTTTATGAGCTTAATGAACTTATCTGTATCAAAGCTCAAGTTAATATTTATTTTATTTTCCTCCAAAAACAAGTGTTGATTATAAATTATTTTTCCAATACCCAAATAAAAACGATAAGAAAAAATTTTAATCGCTTGTAAATATAATTCCCTTACATTTTTAATAAAATCGACTTTGCTAACAACAATGGTTAATTCTGCTTTACATATTTTTTTGAAAGCTTCTTTTAATTCATAAAGTTGATTTTGTAAAGTTTCTTCATCTTCCTTTTTGACTAAAAAAATTGTGTAATCTTCAATGACAGTGTTTAATAATAAAGTTTTAAAAATGTCGGTACCCATATTTGTTAATGCATAAAATTGATAGTCTTTTGAAATTCCTTCAATGTAGCATAGTATTAATTGTACCGGTTCATTTTTTAAATCGATATTAAATTTTCTTTCAAAAAAATTTAGATCCTTGTGCGAATACGTTTTATTTAACAAAAAATCTTTTAATAGTTGTTCTTTTATATATTTCTTAGATGATTTAACTTGAGTCTCCAAAATCTTATAACTTTCCGATATATGATTTTGGACTTCTTCTTTCTTTTTTTCTTTGATGATTGATTCCAATGCCTCAATAATCCTATTTTCATTACATGGTTTTAATAAATATCGTTTTACTCCATAGTCAATCGCCTTCTTAGCATATTCAAACTCACTATAACCGGACAAAATGATAAATTGTATGGCAGGATATTTTTTTATCGTCTTCGCAACCAATGATAACCCATCCATACCCGGCATTTTTATATCTGTTATAACAATATCCGGTTGATATGAAGTAATTTTCTCATATGCCTCTATTCCGTTTTTTGCTGTATCTATTAATCTTGTCCCCACTTTTTCCCAGTCAACAACTTTTGCAATCCCTTCTAAAATGATTCTTTCATCATCAACCAACAAAACTTTGTACATTTTTCCCCCTCCTCCTACTAACTTTTTGATTACTATAAAAATGATACTT
>ENA-UOWJ01000677-UOWJ01000677.1-bioreactor-metagenome-genome-assembly--contig:-NODE-677-length-12427-cov-18.449079_pt1 | contig 12427 bp, 11 predicted proteins | sample MGYA00238156_ERZ761611 | MGnify/ENA primary metagenome ERZ761611 (study PRJEB28900, sample SAMN06268034) | bioreactor metagenome | isolation source: Joint BioEnergy Institute, California, USA...
TGGGGCAGGCCATTAGTCCATTTTTATTGCTGGATTATGCAGCGCCGTATCACTTTGCGCCAACCACTGAGCAGCATGGTGTAGGTTCACATCCGCATCGTGGTTTTGAAACTGTAACCTTGGCCTATCAGGGGGCAGTGACCCACCAGGACTCCAGTGGCGGTGGCGGTACGATTCAGACTGGTGATGTGCAGTGGATGACAGCGGGTGCCGGGGTGGTGCATGAAGAATTTCATTCCCCAGATTTTGCTCAAAATGGCGGTCTGTTTGAAATGGTTCAACTCTGGGTCAACTTGCCAGCCAAAGACAAAATGACCGCGCCACGTTATCAGGCCATTACTGCAGCTGAGATTCCACGGATTGAAATGGATGAAGGCGCAGGACATATTCGGGTGATTGCCGGAGAGTTCGGAGGCCATCATGGGCCAGCACATACCTTTAGTCCGGTAAATGTCTGGGACGGCGAGCTAAAAGCGGAGTATGAAACTACGTTGCATGTGCCTACCGGACATAATGCTTTGCTGGTTGTACTGGCGGGTGAGCAGATGGTAAATGGCAGTCAAAAAGTCCTGGATAGCTCTATTGTCATGTTTGCGCGCGATGATGATCCTGAAATTCAGCTACAGGCCTATCAGGACACTAAATTTCTGCTCTTGACCGGTGAGCCGCTGAATGAACCTATTCAAGGCTATGGCCCATTTGTGATGAATACCAAGGAAGAAATTATTCAGGCATTTCAAGATTTTAATCAGGGTAAATTTGGTGAAATCGCGGTACAGGCCGAATAATACAGTCAGTCTTAAAACAAAGAAGCCTCTGCACAAGCAGAGGCTTTTTTTCTAATGCGCTGGAATTTCTTGTCGTTTTTACGAGTTTCTGGGATAAATTCATTTTGTTTATCTCTATGAATTTATCTCTTTCTTGTGCTGCATATTATAGGGTATTTCGCAGTCTTTGTAAACCGATGATTAAAAAATCGGTTAATTAAATCATTTGTTTTTTAAAGATTTATTTTTAAATATTTAAATATAATGGCGGTTTAAGTCACTCTATATAAAGACGTTTTTTGCTATTCAAAAAATGTAATTTATTTGTAAAGTTGCGTTAACCTAGACTTACGAAAAAAAAGTATTCTGGAAGATTTTAATAACCTATTTGCTGAAAGCATGGTTCATAATTTCTTTTAGTTTTTCAATGACGGATGATCAGATTGGATATCGCAGTAATTGGTAGTGGCATGGCTGGACTGGCTACTGCCAGAATTCTTCAGGACGCAGGACATCGCATTACTATTTTTGAAGCGCTTCAAGGTCGCGGCATGGACAGTCATAGTCTCGAATTTGAAGGAGGCCTCATTGACGCACCTTTACGTGTGATGAATCCTTATCTGTGGAAAAATACCTTAAGTCTGGCGACTCATCTGGGCATTAAAACTTACCCGGTACGTACCTATATGGCCTGTAGCTGGCTGTTTGAAGACCGGGTAGAAACCTGGCTAACCACGTCACGTAGCAAGATTGGTAATATTCCGATTATCAATAACCGCAAAGGCATCCAGCAATATGGCTGGCGTCTGGTCAAAGGTTTGCTGCAGCTTAAAACAGCTTTGGCAAAATTCTTTAAATCTAAAAATCAGGACATCAGCCTGGCAGAATTTATCAATCGCAATGAGATTGAAGAAGTGTTCTGGCATGGTGCGGTGATGCCGGTGCTGTATACCATCTGTACCTGTAACCCGAAAACTATTGGTGAATGGCCAGCCAAACCGTTATTGATTTTCCTGCGTCAGCTAACGGATGGTGATGCCTTGTTGCGTATGCAGGGCGGTACTCCGGCTTTGGTAGACAAACTGATTGAAGGCATTCACATTGAAAGTGGTGCACCAATTGTCTCAGTGAAAGAGCAGGGCGACAAAGTACTGGTAGAAAATGCAGCGGGTCTGTCGAAAACCTTCGATCGCGTGGTGGTTGCGACACCAACCAATCATATTGATGAATTCCTGGATCATGAACAGTTTGGCCGTGATATCGAGCTGTTAAAGAAATTCAAATTTGAACAGGGTGAATTGGTCATTCACCGCGATAGCAGCGTGATGCCACCAAAGCGTAAGGACTGGGCTGTACTCAGCTATATGATGGATCGCAAGTTTACCCGTCAGCAATTTACGGTTTGGCTGAATGCGGTTGAACCGAGTCTGGTGGGTAAATCACCGGTATTCCAGACCTGGCGTCCTGTGACTGAGATTGATCCGAAAAAAGTGATTTCATCAGTGACCTTGACCCGTGCGGTGGTGGATGCTAATACCATCGCCCTCAATAAAGAATTACAGCATCGTCATCTGGAAATGAACCGTAAAGTGTTCTACTGCGGCTCATGGTCATCGGACGGTTTACCAATCTTGGAATCTGCAGTGACTTCTGCCATGAAAATTGCTGCAATTATGGGGGCACCGTTGCCATTTGAAGGACTTAAACCTAAGATCGAGGTAGCACCCCAACTCGGTTATTGATTGATGCAATGGTTTCAGGCACTTCGTCAGCGTCTTCCTCAACATAAATATGCAATTGATGCATCGTTGCTGGGAGACCAGTCGCAGTTGCCCTGGAGCAATCTGGGTTATTGGCGGGAAGGGCAGCAGGATTATGTAGCTGCCTGTCGAACTTTGGCCGACCATTTGGCAGAAATGGTCGGTTTAAATTCAAAGGATAAATTGCTGGATCTGGGCTGTGGCCAGGGTGCCAGCCTGTTGCACTGGCAGCAACACTATCAGGTGCAATATCTGGCCGGTGTGGAACTTCAGCCAGCTTGTGTGGCGAATATTCAACAGCATTTACCTGATCTCAATGCCATCTATCCGGCTTCTTTCCTGCGTTTAAAAGACATGCATTTTTCCCAGCGCTTTGATGTGGTGCTATGTCTGGATGCTGCCTATCATAGTTCCGTTCCCGAACTTCTAGATCAGGTACGCAGTGTTTTGAACACCAATGCACGGATTGGCTTTCATCATCTGATCTTGTCTGAAAAATGGAACAGCTTGAATGCGCTGCAAAAGCGTAAATATCAGTTTCTGCTGAAATCCGCCGATGTCAATTTAAAAAACCTGATGTTGAAAAATGAGCTTTATCATTGTTTGGAAAATTTTGAATTTAAGAATATTCAGATTGAAGATCTGTCCGAAGCGGTATTTTCAGGTTTTGCTGATTATGTAAATCAGAATTTAAATTCAAAGAAATTGAAACAAAAAGGCAAAAGACTGGATCAGTTTAAAATCCAGATGACGGCAAAGCTTTGTCAGAAGTTATATCAGGATGGGATTGTAAGATATGTGCAGGTGACGGCACAGGCGATCTGAAGACTAGAGACAAGCTAGATAAAAATACCAAGCCCAGAAACATCAAAGCCTCACTAAAAAGCGAGGCTAAGAAAATGGTGCCGGCACACGGATTCGAACTGTGGACCTACTGATTACAAGTCAGTTGCTCTACCAACTGAGCTATGCCGGCGTTGTGGAGTGCATTTTACAGATTTTTCTTAAGGGCGCAAGCCAAAAAATAACCGTTCAATCTTATAACCAATTTTTTATTGCTGATCATTGAATCATCTTCACTCAGGCATCTACATTTAAATCATGAAATTGCCCATATCAGTGATATGGGCAAGGATAAGGGGTTGATATTTAAAATCTATTATGAGTGAGTTAAAAGGGAATTATCTGCTTTTGAGTATCCGATCCAGGTCTTGTGCGCATTCCTCTAAAGTAAAGGCCATATCAAACTGCATTTGAGGTTTGAGTTCTTGAGCGAGACTTCTCCACTGTTCAATTAGTTTTAGGGCTTTTTGAATCTTATGTTTGTTGACGTCTTTGGCAATGGTCGGGGTATAACCACCGCGTTTGGCATTTTTTATCTGTTTCATGTAGTTTGCGCTGTTATTCATGTCCACTCTCCGAATAGCAGTGTTTCCACTTTTTTCTAACCCAAATAAGGAAGACTCAAGCAATAACGTTTTCTATCTTTTGGTTTTTATTCTCCTTTTATCCTGTTTTGATTCCACCATAACATAGCGATGATGACAATTAAATTAAGCTATTTTTATGCCAGTTTTTGTCTCCATCATATAAATAAACTAAAAGAAGAACATAAAGTTAAGAAAGTAATAAAAATGGATATATCATGGTTTTATCCAGAGAATTTATTTCAATATATCCCAGCCTATATCCTTACATCTTTAAATCTATCAAAAGAAAAGGCAAGCAATACTCATCTCAAAAATAACCAGTAAAATGAATTATCCTTTTTCAATTCATCTGTCCAAGATGCTCACTTTTAAGGTTTTAGACTATAAAAAAAGCCCAATATAAAATTGGGCTAGGGCTTAAGGCTCGACTTCTAGCGGATCACCATCTTCAGGACGAAGATGACGTGTGCCATCATCCGCAGGATCTACACTTGATCCATCTTTGGTGATCGGATTGTACATTTCATCCTCTTTTTTATCGTCAGTGAACTCCTCATCTTCGAAATCCAGAGGCTCATTATCATCATCAAAATTTAGGGGTTTTTCATCATCTTTCATAGCGATCCATCATTTTTTACCAAGATAGGATCATGCTCGAATATTCCTCAGTGTCATTCAACAGCCATCCGGCATCATTTATGTAACTTGTATAGTTATTCTTTTATTTTTAATCCATTCCCTAATAATTTCGGCAACAAAAAAGGCTTAAACCCTTTAGATTTAAACCTTTTGAGACATCATGTGGCGACATGATAATGATATTTGGCGGTGAGAGAGGGATTCGAACCCTCGATACGCTATAAACGTATACACACTTTCCAGGCGTGCTCCTTCAGCCACTCGGACACCTCACCATGGCCGTGGATGATATAGAAAAAAAGCCAGTCTGCCAAGCTTGAAACAATTGATTTGCGGAAAAACTTTGAGCGCAGTGCTATGATTCGCAAAAATGCTTGTTAAAAACGAAGACGATATATGCAAAGCACTGCACAGAAAGCAGCTCTCCCGGTAATTACGCTGGCTGCGCTTGGGGTTGTTTTTGGAGATATTGGAACCAGTCCATTGTATGCACTACGCCAATGTTTCCTGACGTCGCACCTTGCCATTAGTGAAGCTTCGGTGTTGGGCATTTTGTCCTTGATCTTCTGGTGCATCATGCTGACGGTGAGCTTCAAATACGTCACTATTATCATGCGTGCCGATAACAACGGTGAGGGCGGGATCATGTCCTTGCTGGCTCTCAACTTGCGAACCACACGCATTTCTGATGACAAGAAAATTTACCTGATTGCGCTCGGCTTTATTGGGGCATCGCTGTTTTTTGGTGACGGGATCATTACCCCGGCAATTTCTGTGTTATCTGCGGTTGAAGGGCTGAGTATTGCCACACCTGTGTTTAATCAATGGTTAGAACCTCTATCGATCGGGATTATTGCGGGACTCTTTCTGGTACAACGTCATGGTACTGGAACCATGGGCAAATTTTTTGGTCCGTTGACCTTACTCTGGTTCCTGTCAATTGGTGGTTTCGGTTTGTGGAGTATTATCCAGACCCCGACAGTACTGGCCATGGTGAATCCATACTGGGCCTATCATTTTGTGGTCGATCAGCCTTTTGTAGCCTTCTTGACCATGGGCGCCGTGATTCTGACCATGACCGGAGGTGAAGCCATTTATGCCGATATGGGGCATTTTGGTCGTCTGCCGATTCGTCTGGCCTGGTTTATTATTGTGTTGCCCTGTTTGTTACTGAATTATGCTGGGCAGGGCGCGTTGTTGCTGCGCCGTCCTGAAGCACTGGAAAATCCTTTCTATATGCTGCTTCCGGAATGGGGCTTATATCCAATGATTGGTTTGGCGACAGCAGCTGCTGTGATCGCCTCACAGGCCGTCATTACCGGGGTATTCTCCATGGTGAATCAGGCCATTCAACTGCGTTATTTGCCACGCCTGAGTGTAAAGCACACATCAGCCGAAGAGCGTGGCCAGATTTATCTGCCCTTCATTAACTGGATGCTGTTTATTTCTGTAGTGATTCTGATTTTACTCTTTGAAAATAGCGCCCGCTTAGCGAGTGCTTATGGGGTCGCAGTCACCATGACTATGCTGTGTGGCACCATTTTAATCAGCATTCTGGCTTATGGTTTCTGGCGCTGGCCAATCTGGAAAGTGGTGTTATTTGCCACACCATTCCTGATACTGGATCTGGTTTTTGTAGCCTCAACGTCTTTAAAAATTGCCTCAGGTGGCTGGGTGCCGATCCTGCTCGGGGCGGCATTATTTACGATTCTGATGACCTGGAAAGATGGTCGTGCACTGGTCCTGAACCGTCTAGAAAAAGATGCGCTACCAATTGACCTGTTTATTAAGAGTATTTCAATTGGAGGAGGCACCAAGTTTGTGCCGGGTGAAGCGATTTTCCTGACCGGAACCCCGACCATTGTGCCGCATGCGATGTTGCACAATATCAAGCACAACAAGGTGCTACATGAGCGCAATATTCTGGTAACAGTCATTACCCGGGATATTCCTTTTGTAGGCGATGAAGAACGGATTAAACTGGAAAAACTCAGTGAGCATTTTTATCGAGTGACAATGTATTACGGGTTTAAGGATCAGCCCAATATTCCGGAAGCATTGCAGCATGCGTATGCAGAATGGGGCTTTGAATATGACCTGATGCAGATCAGTTTCTTTATCTCCCGGGAACGGATTATGCATACGGTGGGAGAGGGAATGGCACCCTGGCGGGAAAAACTGTTTGTTTCCATGCAGCGTAATACCAGTCCGGTCAGCGACTTCTACCAGATTCCGACCAACCGGGTAGTTGAACTGGGTAGCCAGATCGAGATGTAAAAATAAAAAAACCAGAGCGAGGCTCTGGTTTTTTAGGGGAGAGAAATTTAGAAAGCTTTATAACAAATTATTGTTCTGTTGCTTCTGTCTCAGCCGGCATTTCAGGGGCGGCGTTTAAAGGTGCATCTACCGCAGGATCAGCTTCAGCTTCTACTGCAATTTCAGTTTGCTCAGTCATCGCAGCCGCTTCAGGTGCAGCAGCTTGCTGTTCTTCAAGAGCTGGTTGCTCTACAGCTTCACCCATAGTCATTTCCTGTTCTGTAGCAGGGGCTGCTGGTTCAGACTCAAGATTGGCTGGAGCTGGATTGGTATCCGGCATTTCTGGTTGTGCAACAGGTGCATCAGGCATGCCTGGTGTTGGCATTGGCTGATTTGGCATTGATTGTTGTGGCTGCTGGCCTGGCTGAGCAGGTGCAGACATTGGCTGGTTTACCAGACGGATCTGTCCAGAGTTCACCAGGCTTTCCAGTGAGGCTTGCTGACCATTTACAGTGGTACTAATTTTAGCTTTAGACAAGCTTTCAAGTGTTTCACCCGCTTGTACAGGAGGCTCAGCGAATGCGCCGGCACTGATCACACTTGTAAATATTCCGAGACCTAATAACTTAGATAGTTTGGAATTCATAAATTAACTCCATTGCTAATAATTGTACGTAATTTGAGTAGTCAAATAGCTTTGCACACTCAAGACGAGGTCACAATCAAAGCTACTTAAAGGTTAAAAAACCGCGCTGAAAGCTCACTAAAAAAACGACACTTTGTTACAAGATTTAAGAATATAGGGGTGGATTGTGTAATTATTAGGCAAATAAAGAGGGTAAGATATACTTCATATACATGGCTTGTTAAGCTCGCAAAACCCCCGATTTTGATCTTAAAAGCACGTGTAGCATGGCAAAGAAGCAGCGTAAGTCGAAGAATTCAGTTTTTCAGTTTTTTAATGAAAATAGCGTGAAAGTGATCCTGGCAATGGTCGCTTCCGGGAGTTTTGCGATTGCGTTTGGCCAGGAAAAAATCAGTCAGTGGATTTCTCTGCCGTCTACATCGAATTCGAGCTGTCTGGAACAGTTTTACCGGGACATCCCGCCTTACTTAATGAAAGACAGCCTGAAAAAAGACAGTTATTCACTGTGTTTTAATGGCTTTAATGTGGGTTATTCTGGGGTATCCAAAACGCCACTTTGGGTGGCGGAGGCCTTAACACCGAAGCGTCTGAGCCAGAAAATTCCACGTGAAGACAACTTCCATGAAGAAACACGACTAAATGCTGCTCATCGTGCGACTTTGGCTGACTATCGTGGTTCAGGCTATGACCGTGGCCATATGGCGCCAAATGCAGATATGCCAAATAAAGCTTCACAGTCTGACAGTTTCTCGCTGGCCAATATGGTCCCGCAGGCACCAAAGAACAATCAGCAGGTCTGGCGCGAGCTGGAAGAAGCGACCCGTGCCATTGTGACCAAGCAGAAGCAGGACGTGTATGTAGTGACCGGGCCAGTCTTTGCTGCCAAAAAGCTGAAAACTATTGGCAAGGGTGTAATTGTACCAACTGCCGTGTATAAAGCGATCTACATGCCGAAAACTGGTGCCATTGGTGCCTACTATGCACCTAATGATAATTCGCTCAAGGTTCGCATTGTCAGTGTCTGCTATCTGGAAGAGCAGCTTGGCATTAACCTGTTTCCTCAGTTAACTGAAGAACAGAAACGCAATACCTATCATCTGCCGTTGACTGCAAATGCTGTGAAGGCCAACCAGAAAATTGCCTATTCGAATTGGGATGCAGAAAGCCAGTGTGCTGAAGATGTGCCGAAAGAAGATCTGGAAAAACTGCAGCGTGAGTTCAAACCGTCGGCTTCAAGTTCGGCCAGTACAAGCAATACCAGCTCATCAGTTAATAAGAACGGGATCGATCATGATACCCAGGACACGATTGTTAAACAGCTGATTGAGGCCTTATTGCAATACATCCTGCAGCTGCTGAAATAGTGAAAAGGAGCTTGCTGTAAAAAGCAGGCTTCAGGTAGCATGCTGAAGACAGGTGAGTAAAAATAATAAAACAGAGTAGAAATTAATGTTTAAAGCATTTGAAAATGGAACCGAATCGCATGCGATTCATGATCTGACAGTTGAGAATGATCTGGACTGTGTCAGTCTGTATGGCAATCTGCAAATTACCAAAGACCAGGCTGGTCTCAAGGCAGCCAAAGTCTTGCAGGCACTGTTAAATGATATTGTGCAGCAGCTCGAAGAAACACCGGATCTGCCAGAAAAAATTGAACGCAATGATGCAGATGAAATTGAAAATCCATTTTTATAGAAATTTCTTAATCACTATTCTGGCTAGAAAAAAGCTCCTTTAATGAGGAGCTTTTTTATTTTATTCAAATTTTTAAATCTGATATGGGACATTAATCTCTGCGGTAGCAGGATAGTCCAGAAATTTTTCCTGCACCTGGGTTTCCAGATATTCTGAGCGCCATTGCTGTGGGGTCTGAGCCGTCCACTGCTTGAAGGCACGCTGAAATGCGCTCTGCTCAGAATAGCCAAGCAGCATGCTGATTTCCTGCAGACTCAGATGAGGATCTTTCAGATATTGCATGGCCATCATGCAGCGGATTTCCTGCATACGCTGCTGATAGGTCTGACCCTGTTTTTGCAGGTAACGTTGTAGCTGACGTACAGAAAAATTCATCTGTTTGGCAATATGCTCAATCTGGAACATATTTTTCTGCAGACCGACCAGAATCGCCTGTTGCAAGCGTTGATCAATCTGGGTGGAGTTCGGAAGTTTTTCCAGCACCGCTTCTGCCTGTTGCATCAGTAATTTCTGTAAGGTCTGATCACCTTTCTTTAAAGGAGTCGACATTTCACTCACAGGAATCAGTACCTGGTTTCTGGCCTGACCAAAACGGACCTTGCAGCGGAAATACTGTTCATAGACCGCAATATTTTTATTGACCGGATGCTGAAAATGGACTTCATGCAGATGCAGTTGATGCTGGTCAAGAATGCTTGAGCGAATAAATTCAGTCATGAGCGCGATAGCAATCTCATCTGTGAGTTGCGTACTCACTTTAAACGGAATCTCGCTCCAGGAAATGGACAGGTAATCTCGATCCAGACTGACCTGTAAAGGACTGCCATCATAGATCAGGCGATGATAGTCATGATAACGCATAAAGGCTTCGCCCAGCGTTTCACTGGATAATGCCAGATAGCCAATAATACCCAGATGCTTGGCCTGCACCAGTTGCGCGATTTCCAGGCCGAGTGCCGGCCGCTGCAACTCCTGGTCCAGCTGGCTGAGCAGATCGCGCCAGAGAATATAATCAAAACGCTCCAGGTTCTGGATCGCAAATAATTTCTTGGGAATGTCCAGTTGTTTGAGCTGGTAATAGTCCAAAAGCAAATGTCCTAAACCACCATATACCGAACCGACATAATCTTGGGGAACGTGCATTTTTTAATTCTTTTGTTCTGTCGTTTTTTGTCAATGATATTGAAATTATCGGTCAATATCTAGCCCTTTGTTTGACCTATAGTGTAAACAAACAGGGAGGAAAAGATCATGTGGAAAGGCTTTCTAGCAGGACTGGTCGTAGCCAATGGCTTTGAATGGTTTGCGCATAAATATGTGCTGCATGGTACGCATCGAGCAGGGCAGACGCGTTATAGCCCAGTGCCGGACAGCATGCGTTCACATTGGGAACATCATCGTGAAGTTCGCAAGACCAGATTTTCTGATTATGCCTATGTGGAAGGTTTGAAAAACTGGCGAATCCGCAATGAAATCGGTTCACTGGCCGTCGCAGCAAGCGTATTCGGGCTGGCTTTTTATCCCTTGTCCAAAGGTATGTTTTTGGCCACGCTGTATAGTGCAGGCAATTATTTCTATATGCATCGGCGAGCACATCTGGAGCCAGAATGGGCCAGAAAAAAAATTCCCTGGCATTATGATCACCATATGAATAGTAACCAAGACGCCAACTGGTGTGTAACCAAGCCCTGGTTTGATTATTTGATGGGAACCCGGGTGATTTCCTCAGCAGATTTACAGGAAAAAAATCCCCTTGGTATTGTCTTGCCGGAACAGATCTCTATGCGCTTAACCCACTTAACCCAGCGTTATTTCCCGGCTAAATGGGCTAAAGATCGTGATTAAATAACTTAAATTTCGAGTAATCTGCCACATAAAATGTTAACCATTTCTCACTTTGGTTAACCCTGTCGTGATTTGTCAATAAATTCTGCATATATTGTCAATATTGTGCTCAGGATTTCACCTATATTTGCGTCTGTTGATGATTGAAAGTCTTATCAACCTGCATACAGATTGAGTTATATTGTAAATGTCAAAGATACCAAGTGCTGTAGTTCTTCTTGGTTTTTATAGGGAGTCGCAAGACTCCTTTTTTTTGTCCAGAATTTAAATGATTTCTAAGAATAATGCATAAAAAAAGAGCGTGATATTCACGCTCTTTTTCATTTGAAGGCTGTCGTTTAAAGACGCATTTCAATACCTTGAGCAGCTAGATAAGCCTTGGCCTCAGGAATGGTATGCTGGCCAAAGTGGAAAATAGAGGCGGCAAGTACTGCATCGGCACCACCATGGATAATCCCGTCAGCCAGATGCTGCAAGTTGCCTACGCCACCAGAGGCAATCGTTGGTACAGTGACGCGGTCATTGATAGCACGCATGAGTGGAATGTCATAACCTGCTTTGGTGCCATCGGCATCCATAGAGGTAATTAACAGTTCGCCTGCGCCGTAGCTGGCCATTTTTTCTGCCCATTCCAGGGCATCAATGCCGGTCGGTTTGCGTCCGCCGTGGGTAAAGATTTCCCATTTATTCTCGCCAGTTTTTTTGGCATCAATCGCTACCACGATACATTGCGCGCCAAAACGCTGTGAGGCTTCCTGTACAAACTCAGGGTTGAAGACGGCTGCCGAGTTGATGCTGACTTTATCCGCACCTGCATTTAATAGTAGACGAATATCTTCGACTTTACGCACGCCACCGCCTACGGTAAGCGGTACGAATACAGATTCAGCCATACGCTCAACGGTACGGTAAGTGGTGTCGCGTCCATGATGTGTAGCGGTAATATCAAGGAAAGTAATTTCATCGGCACCTTGTTCATTATAACGGCGTGCCACTTCTACCGGGTCACCCGCATCACGAATATCAAGGAACTGAACACCCTTGACTACGCGACCGTTGTCGACGTCCAGACAAGGAATAATACGTTTAGCTAGCATAAATTTTTCCAATTATTACAGCCGATTATGAAACTCACCCACGCAAGCGCTACACCTTGGTAGATGGAAACGGTATTCTAGCAAAAATATGTAAGTTTTTTCGCAGGTTTTCTATGTCGGTTTATACCACTTTGACTTTAAAGGAAGTTCAGGATTTCGCAGCACCTTATGGACTTGAGGTGATTGATCTGATTCCCATTCAAGGAGGTATCCAGAATACAAACTATTTTCTGGTCTGCGAAAACCAGCAATATGTGCTGACCGTTTTTGAAGATATGGATGAACAGGCCGC
>ENA-UOWJ01000679-UOWJ01000679.1-bioreactor-metagenome-genome-assembly--contig:-NODE-679-length-12406-cov-18.551048_pt1 | contig 12406 bp, 11 predicted proteins | sample MGYA00238156_ERZ761611 | MGnify/ENA primary metagenome ERZ761611 (study PRJEB28900, sample SAMN06268034) | bioreactor metagenome | isolation source: Joint BioEnergy Institute, California, USA...
TAGTGTGGGGTCTCCCATGTGAGAGTAAGTCATCGCCAGCTCATTATTCCTAAAAGCCCTCTGCTCACGCAGGGGGCTTTTTTTATATTTATATAATCACTTTTCTCTCTTTAACGACTAATTTTTTACAGCTGTATAATCTCTGATCAGCTGTAAAATGTTATACTACTCGTGTAAATATTTTTTATTCTCTGAGTCATATGCAGCAGATTCTCATAAACACATTTGTGTTGATATGGCTCAGTTTGATTTCTCCACAGCTATACGCTGTAACAGAATTAAATTTTGATCATCATCAGTATGTCAAACTTGATGGCGAATGGGATTTCTATCCCAATCAACTGATTGATCCCACTTCTGAACAGCAGCCTTCCCAGTTAACTTCCTCTAATCAGACTCTTGCTGCTGAAAAAGTTCATTTACCTAATTCTTTCCTGACCTTAACAGGTCATAAAGACCATATTGGAACTTTTCAAAAAGCCTTCAGGCTGCCTGAATCAGCTATCAATCATGCGGTTTATGTTTATGTGCCTTATCAGTATGGGGCTTATCGCATGTATGTCGATGATCATCTCCTGATAGAAGTAGGGCAGGTAGGCATACATGGTCAGCATCAGACCATGATGGCGCCAAAGCTGGCTTCTTTCTTTCCCTCACAGCGGGAAGTGACGATTACCATTCAGGCTTCAAGTTATCACCATATCCGTGGCGGGCTGGAAAACAGCATGTTTATTGGCTTTAACCAGCCTATTCTGGATAAGTTTTATGATCAGGTGATTCCTTTAAGTGTGATCAGTGGCGTTCTGCTGATGATTGGCTGCTTTATGGTGTTCTTTGCAGTATTTCGCAGCCTTAAAACGCAAGCAGGTAATTTGCTGCTGTTTCTAGGGTTATTTATTCTGTGCTTGAGCCTACGTAGCTTCTTTGCAGTCCCATTCATTTATACTTTATTCACGAATATTTCCTGGGTATGGGGCACACGATTTGAGTATTTACTGACTGAATTGGCGACTCTGTTCTTCTTGATTTATATCTATTTATTGCCGTATCGACTGTTAAATCCTTATTTATTAAAAATCACAGCTTTGTTAATTAGTATCAATGTGGCTGTGACCCTGTTTACGCTGCCTTATATATTCCAGAGCTTCTTTTTCCAGAGCTTTAGTATTGCAGTACTGGTTTTTATTAATCTGCTTTATGGCGCTTACCGCATGCATAAATCGCATGTGCGTTATTCCAAGATCAATTCTATTGCGGTGGTGCTGGTCTGCTTGACCTTCCTGCATGACTATTTACTTGCTTTAAAGGTAATAGATTCAGTTGAAATTGCATTTTATACCTCTTGTGCCTATTTTATTTTAATTACCTTTCAGCTCAGCCGTGATTATGCGGTGCAAAGTATTAATACCGAGTTGTTAAACAAGCAGCTTTTGCGCCTGAATAAAGAACTTGATCAGAAGGTTCAGGACCGTACGCGTGATATCACCTTGCTCAATGAGAAACTCGCGCAGCAGGTGAGGCTGGATTCGCTGACAGGTGCCTATAATCGCTTTGCCTTAAATGAACAGCTTCAGCAGCAATATGAGCATGCGATCGCAAACCAATCTTCGCTGGCTGTTTATATGATCGATGTGGATTATTTTAAAAACTATAATGACTATTATGGCCATCTCAAAGGTGACTATATTTTAAAAACACTGGTTCAAACCATTCAGCAAATATTGCCTGAAAATGGCTTTCTGGCACGTTATGGGGGTGAGGAATTTGCGGTTTTACTGGCAGATATTTCCTGGCAGGAAGCCGAAGCTTTTGCCGAGCAACTTTGTGAGGTCATCCGTAAGCTCAATTTGGAACATGCCAATCGTGGGGATGACAAGACCTGGATCAGTATCAGTGTTGGGGCAGCGATTATGGACGCTGAGCATATCTATAAAAATGTTGACCGTTTACTGAAAACAGCCGATCAGCAGTTGTATCAGGCGAAAATTCTTCGCGATTCAGCCTGTATTAAATAATAAAAAATCCAATCAATACATCAGCTATCTTTATCTGATCAAGTTATATCCGCTTACGATTCCTTTACTTTTTTATTATTTTAGCCGCTGTCTGGAATGCTAAATTGGTACTTATCTGAATGAAATTAGCATGAAGAATAACAATGAAACAGACTCAAATAGCAGCAATTTTATTATTAGGCTTAGGTTCCTATAGCCTGACTGCCTGTGCCCAAGACAAGACTTCAGCATCCCCAGCTGGACAATCCGCTGCCAAAACCACACAGCAAGCCTATAAAGTCGAAGAATTTGCACAGTTGAATGAGCCATGGGCACTGACTGAGCTGCCAGATCAGCGTTTACTGATTACCGAAAGATCTGGAAAGTTAAAATTATTTAATCCAGCCAATCGCAGCACTCAAACTGTTCAGGGTATTCCTCAAGTGGCCTATGGCGGACAAGGTGGCTTAGGCGATGTCGTACTCCATCCTGACTTTGCCAAGAATCAGTGGGTATATCTCAGTTATGCTGAACAAGGGCAGGGTGGTTATGGTGCAGTCGTGGTTCGTGGCAAGTTAGATCTCACCAAGAGCACGCCACAGCTCACTCAGATCAAAAAAATCTGGACTCAGGTACCGAAATTTTCTTCCGGACAGGGCCATTATGGGCACCGGATTATCTTTGGCTCAGATAACAAACTCTGGATCAGTTCGGGTGAACGTCAGCAATTTAATCCAGCTCAAGACATGAAATCCAATGCCGGCAAGATTATTCGTCTGAATGATGATGGTTCAATTCCTTCCGATAATCCATTTATGAATCAGGGTGAAATTGCCAAGCAGGTCTGGAGTCTGGGACACCGTAATCCTCTCGGTTTGGCATTTGATCCACAAGGGCAGCTTTGGGTGATTGAAATGGGTCCTAAAGGCGGTGATGAGCTGAATAAAGTGATGAAAGGCAAAAATTATGGCTATCCGATCGTCTCCAATGGGGATCATTATGATGGCAAGCCGATTCCAGATCACAGTACCCGACCAGAGTTTGAAGCACCAGCATTAGATTGGACTCCGGTAATTTCTCCTTCAGACTTGCTGTTCTATACTGGCAATAGCTTTCCTCAATGGAAAAATAAAGCCATTGCTACAGGTCTGTCTTCTCAGGCAATGATTGTAATTGATACCACTCAAAATCCTGCGAAAGAAATACAGCGACTGGATATGAAAGAGCGGATTCGTGGTGCGATTCAGGCCAAAGATGGCTCACTCTGGGTGATTGAAGATGGTCCAAAAGCCAAGTTGCTTAAGATGATCGCATCTCAGTAAAAAGCTAAATAGTTAATATCAGAATGAAAGAAAAAGGCCCCAACTCCTGTGAGGGCCTTTTCAAATTTAGCTCAGATACCTTTCCTCCGGTATCGATCAGCATCCTGCCGATGTTTTATTCTTGTTTTTGCAAGACTTCCTGTCTTGGTATGCACTCAATATAGCCTGAGTCAGAAAGACCGAGTAGAGGCATTGACCGCATCTGCTGTAGGCCAGAGGCGACAAGGTCACTTGAAAATATTTATCCGATCAAATCCCAAGTTATCAGGATAACTTTGCGATATGGTAGAGATAGAAGACCTTATTGAAGCTCATCTCTCTATTCAATAAAAAATATTTAAAAGAATTCAATAAAATAATAAAAAGGAGAAGCACATGCCTACCGTTCAAATTGAAGTCCGGCAGCAATATTCCCAGGCTGATGAAGAGCAGTTACTCGACAGCGTATTTCACTGTGTGAAAAATGCCTTTCAACTGCCTGACTATGACCGTAATATCCGGCTGGTGGTACATGAAGCCCATCGTTTTCAATATATGGCTCATCTGGCCCAGCCTGAATACTTTACCTTGATCAGTATTGACTGCTTCGCTGGCCGAAGTCTGGAGACCAAGCGCAAACTGTATCAGCAGATTGTAGAAAGCTTGGGAAAATTGGGCATTCCACCTGATCATATTCTGATTCATCTGCGGGAAAGTCCATTGGAAAATTGGGGAATCCGCGGTGGGCAAGCAGCCTGTGATGTCAATTTAGGCTTTAATGTAGAGATCTGACCTTTTTAGAAAAATACCAGATTTTAAATACAAAAAAGCCCCAACATCCTGTTGAGGCTTTTCTGGATTTGCTTCTCAGATCTGACTCCTGTCTGACCTGTCAACGTCCTGTTACTCTGCGCTTTTTATTGTTGTTGTATCGCTTTGCAGACTTCCTGTCTGTCTATGAATCAAACTATAGCCTTGAACTGAAAGTGAGAATAGCCGACAAATTCTGCGCTGCCTGTAGGCTAAAGCGCACATCGCTGTCGTCCTCAGGCACTGACATACTGGATCAGCTTATCCACGACATCTCTAAGTGTTTTATTGTCGAATTCATTTCCTTCAAAGCTGTAGTCTTTATTGCGACTAAAAATGTCTCGCAGCTCTACAATCGCATTGGTATCCACCATACCGAGCTGAGTGCCGACCTGGCGGATCTGATCAATGGAACGTGAGCCGTTGGTGACGCCATAACCGATATAAGCTGCCGGTTTGCCTTGCCATTCCTTGGCCAGATAATCCAGGGCATTCTTTAATGCCGGGCTATAGCCATGGTTATATTCAGGACTGATAAAAATAAATGCATCCGCAAGAGCAATAAAGTCGGCCCATTCCTGCTGTTTCGGCTGATCATAAATACCGGTCAATGGGGGATGAGAACCAGCAAAAAGCGGAAGATCCCATTCTTTTAAGTCGACAAGTTCGGTTTCAAGCGTGCTAAAACCATATTTTTTAATTTCCTGTAGTACCCAATGTGCGACCTTAATTGCTGTACGTCCTTCACGCACACTGCCAACCACAATATAAATTTTCATATCTTTCCCTTTCTTATCGCATGCTCATCAAATTAAATTAATCAGATTTCTGAACAGAGACTAGAGAGGATTTGTATCCAGAAACTAAAAAAGCTCCCGAAGGAGCTCTTTTAAATCATGTGATTAGCTGATATTACATCAGCTTCACGCCTTGCTGGCCAGCTGGAGTGACTTTGAAGATTTCGACTTCAAAGGTGATATTTTTACCTGCAAGCGGATGATTAAAGTCCACTTCGGTAATATCATCATTTACGGATCTTACTACGCCATACAAAGTCGATTTGGCCTTGTCTTCAAACTCGATCATGTGACCTTCGATCGGACGTTCGCCAAATTTCACCGTATCAAATTTTTGGACATTTTCAGGATTCCACGGACCAAAAGCTTCTTCGGGTGGAAGGCTGACGGTACGACGGTCACCAGCACGCAAGCCCATTAAGGCTTTTTCAAAACCTGGTAATAGGTTGCCATCACCAATGGTCAGGCTTACCGGTTCTTCACGGCTACGGGTATTGTCAATTTCTACGCCACTTTCGATCGCGACAGAAAAATGAAGCTCGACTTTAGAGCCGTCTTCAACACGAGTTTCCTCGTTAGGATTAATAAAATCAGTCATGTTGCGCCTGTGCACGTTGAATTCGGTGTTTTTCCAGGAAAAACGTATCAATCAGCAGCAGAATCGTACCTAAAGTAATGGCACTATCCGCAATATTAAAAGCAGGGAAGTGGCTGTTCTGATAATAGACATGAATAAAGTCAACCACATAACCTAAAGAAATGCGATCAATCAGGTTACCAATAGCACCACCCAGAATCAGGGCAACTGCTAGTGGCAAGACTTTCATGCTCTTTGGCATACGCATCAGCCAGAACACGAAAACCACAGACACTAAACCTGCAAGTGAGGTAAAGAAATAACGTTGCCAGCCACCGGCATCGGACAAGAAACTAAAGGCAGCGCCATAGTTATGTAACAGTGTCCAATTTAAAAAGGGCAGGACGGGCACCGGATCTGCATATTCCAGATGTGTTACCGCAATCCATTTGGTCCATTGATCTAGAATGATCGCCAGAATAGCCAGTCCGATCCACCACAAATTGTGAGGATAGAACTGGAACAGACCCTTTTTCTGCTGTGGGTTAGGCATATTTTCTCTCTTCACCTTGGCCGCTCGGGAGGTTAATAATACAACGACCGCATAGTCCTGGATGTGAGGCATGTGTATTCACATCAGGAAGCACGTGCCAGCAGCGTACACATTTCTCGCCATCTGCCGCAGATACTTTCACGCGTAGGCCTTCAAGTTCAGCGTCATTGCCTTGAGCAGCATCAAACGGATTCACGATTACCTGAGAAGTGATCAGAACGAAACGCAGCTCATCACCCAGACGGTCTAGAACAGCTTTCAGTTCATCATTGGCCCACAGCTCAACTTTGGCAGACAGGTTTGAACCCACCAGTTTCTCGTTACGCGCATTTTCAATGTGCTTGTTCACCGCAGATTTGACTGCAATCAGGGTTTGCCAGTCTGCTTCAGATAACAGATTTGCCTGTGCTGAAACTGGAATATCGTACCATTCAGCAGTAAAGACATATTTCTCGCTTTGACCCGGAATCAATGGCCATGCTTCTTGAGCAGTAAAACTCAGGATTGGCGCCATCCAGCGAACAAAGGCTTGTACCAGATGATACAGCGCAGTTTGCGCAGAATGACGTGCCTGCGAGTCTGCTTTAGTAGTGTACTGACGGTCTTTGATGATGTCTAAGTAGAAACCACCGAGGTCGTTAATACAGAAATTGGTCAAGGCATTGGTCACGATATGGAAGTTCATATCTTCATATGCTTTCTTGATGGTTTCCTGTACATCATTGGCGCGTTGCAGGATGTATTGATCCAGTGCAATCAGTTGATCTACAGGTAGGGCATCAGTTGCCGGGTTGAAGCCATTCAGGTTTGCCAGCAAGAAACGCAAAGTATTACGGATACGACGGTAACCATCTGATGCACGGTTAAAGATTTCTTTACCTGCGGTCATTTCATAACGGTAATCTGCTGAAGCGATCCAGAAACGCAGGCCGTCTGCACCCATGTTCTTGATAATGTCTTGCGGAGTAATGATATTACCCAGCGATTTCGACATCTTGCGACCTTTCTCATCAACCACGAAACCGTGAGTCAGCAGACCTTTATATGGCGCACGTTGATTGATTGCCATAGAGGTCAATAATGAAGACTGGAACCAGCCACGGTGTTGGTCAGAACCTTCAAGATACAGATCAGCCGGATCGGTCAATTCTTCACGGTCACGCAGCACTGCATAGTGGGTTGTACCAGAGTCAAACCATACGTCTAAGGTATCGCGAACCGCGTTGTACTGCTCAGCATCATCACCAATAAAGTCTTTGGCTTCACGGTTATACCAGGCATCAATACCTTCCTGTTCGATCAGTTTAGCCACTTCTTCGATCAGTTCAGGTGTACGCGGGTGCAGTTCATTGGTGTCTTTGTGCACGAAGAATGGGATTGGCACGCCCCAAGTACGTTGACGTGAGATACACCAGTCCGGACGGCCTTCGATCATTGCCTGGATACGGTTTTTACCCCAATCCGGAACGAAGCTGATGTCATTTTCAATGGCATTCAATGCGCCCTGACGCAGACCTTTTTCATCCATGCTGATGAACCATTGTGGGGTCGCACGGAAGATGATTGGAGTTTTATGACGCCAGCAGTGCGGGTAGCTATGCTTGATCGGCTTATGTGCCCATAGCTTGTTAGCTTCGCCAAGTGCCGCAATAATTTGGGGATTGGCCTTGTAGATGTGCTCGCCTGCAAATAGTGGTGAAGTCGGTAAATACACACCATTACCACCTACAGGATTATCTACTTTCAGGTTATACAGCAGACCAACTTTATAATCGTCCACACCGTGGCCAGGTGCAGTATGTACAGCACCAGTACCGCTGGTTGCAATAACGTGTTCACCCAGAATCACTGGCACTTGACGCTCAGCGATTAAAGGATGTTGTAGTACCAGATTCTCAAGTTTCGCACCGGCAAAATCGGCAATCACTTCAACCGCGTTAAAGCCATAACGTTCAGTCGCAGATTCAACCAGATCTTTGGCCAGGATAAAGTTTTGCGCCGCTTTATCTTCACCACGTGCAACAACCAATTGGTATTCAATTTCAGCGTGCAGAGCAACCGCCTGATTCGCAGGCAGGGTCCAAGGCGTAGTCGTCCAGATCACGATATCGGTTGAGTCTTTAACTTCAACACCTAAACGTGCAGACAGATCCGCCAGATCAACCACGGTGAAACCCACGTCAATCGCGTCTGACTTTTTATCTTCATATTCAACTTCAGCTTCAGCCAGTGCTGAACCACAGTCCAGACACCAGTTCACCGGTTTAAGACCTGGCTGGATATGGCCATTTTTCGCGATTTCACCGAGTGAACGCACGATGTTGGCTTCCTGCTTGAAGTTCATGGTGAGGTAAGGATTGCTCCAGTCACCAAACACGCCCATACGGATGAAGTCTTTTTTCTGTAGCTCCACCTGACTCAATGCATATTCGCGGCAAGCTTTACGGAAAGTAGGCGCATCCACTTTAACGCCGACCTTACCGACTTTTTCTTCAACTTTCAGTTCAATTGGAAGACCGTGACAATCCCAGCCTGGCACATAAGGCGCATCAAAGCCGTCCATGATGCGGCTTTTAATGATGATGTCTTTAAGTACCTTGTTGACTGCATGACCTAAGTGAATCTGGCCATTGGCATATGGAGGGCCATCATGAAGCACGTATTTTTTCTTGCCAATTCGCGATGCACGAATCTGCTGATAAATGTCATCGGCATACCACTCTTCTAACCATTTCGCTTCACGTACTGCCAGATTTGCTTTCATTGCAAAGTCAGTACCTGGGAGGTTCAGCGTGGCTTTATAATCCACTGCATTTTCAGGAGTTTGCTTATCGCTCATGCAAGTTGTCTTCCAATTTAATCAGTCATTAGACTGACACGTTTTACAATAAAAATACGGGACATTAAAAGGGAAATGTGGGGTGTTTTCGACGAAACTCAAGCAGTTTCTCAACATCATCATCAATTCCGGCCTTTAACGCTTCAAGCGAAGGATAATCTTTTTCGCCATGCAGATAATTCAAGAAGGTTACCCGCATTAACAGGCCATACAGATTAGCAGAAACATCAGGAAAATGTACTTCTAATCGCCATTCCGGATGAGTCTGTTTGATCGCAGGGCGGGTACCTACATGACCGGCACCAAACAGGCTGCCCTGATCATAGCCGGCAATACCCGGCTGTTCAGGATTTTCTTGCTGAACCTTGGCGCTGAGTGATCCGGTTTCACAGACGACTTCAACCCCATAAATACCCTGCAGACAGGGTCTATGCCGGTTTAACCGGACATTAATGGTCGGGAAATCAATGGTACGACCAATCTGGTCGCCGTATTGCACCCGGCCGGTAATACTATAAGGACGTCCCAGTAATTTGGCTGCCAGAGCCAGGTCACCCGCTTGCAGAGTCTGACGGATGCGGGTAGAACTGACCCGTTCACCATCCAAGGCAATGGTATGCAGGTTGGTAACCTTAAATCCGTAGTCTCGCAGGAATTCACTATTACCTTGACGGTTTTTACCAAAGTGAAAATCATCCCCCAAGACCAGATGCGCTGCATTCAATTTATCTTTCAGAATGTCGGCAAAGGCTTCGGCACTCAGGCTTCGGAAATGATGATCAAACTTGGCGACCGCAATATAGTCCACACCCAGTTCGCTTAAATATTCCACTTTTTCACGCAAAGAGGAAATACGCGGCGGTGCTTCATAACCTTTAAAAAATTCAAGCGGTTGTGGCTCGAAGATCATCACAACAGTTTTTAGTTGCTCAGCTTCTGCAACAGCTTTTAACTGTTTGATCATGGCCTGATGACCCAGATGCACGCCGTCAAAATTACCAATCGTAACGGCGGTTTTTGGCAATTCAGAATGTGACGCTAAAGCATTGAGACGGAGCAGCTGCATAGGCGAAATCAGGGAATTGAAAAATAGGAAAGGCTATATATTGCCATAATCTCAACGATTCGTCTTGTTGTTGTGTTTTTATGCAAAAAAATTATTGAAAAATCACGAAACCCATCAAGAAGAAAGTGTGCCATCCAAGAATCTTCTGCGGTTATTTAAGTGAAAGATCTGCAAAACAGAAATCTAAAAACCCGCTTTTCATTGCCTGGATTTTGCTTTCTAATGTCACGGTTTTCTCAGTATCGAGTAGTTTGCATGTCAGATTCGGCACTCATCATGGCATTGGCCAGTGAATCCAAAGGTTTGTTCGAAGCAGAAGGTGTAGAAGTCCACTATAGTGGCATCGGCAAGGTGAATGCTGCTTTTAAGGCTTTTGAAGTGATTCAGAAAACTCGCTGTAAGACCCTGATTAATCTGGGCACCGCAGGCAGTTCCCATTTCAAGGCGCATGAACTGGTTGAAGTTAAGCGTTTTGTGCAACGTGATATGGATGTTTCACCACTAGGATTTGAAGTTGGTATTACCCCGATGGATGATCATTTGCCAGGCGCAATTGATCTGGAACCGTTCTTTGCCCATTTACCGAAAGGGGTTTGTGGAACAGGGGACAGCTTTGAAATAGACTTACCAAAAGTGGCTTGTCAGCTGGTGGATATGGAAGGCTATGCGCTGGCCAAGGTATGCAGAAAATTGGATGTGCGCCTGATTTCAGTCAAATATATTACTGACGGTGCAGATGATAGTGCTCATTTGGACTGGGAAGAGAATCTGCTGCTGGGTGCGCAGAAATTATTGAATTTATATCAAACGTTAAAATAATAATAAAGGGTGAGAGAAGGGGTCGGCGACCATAAAATTTATGGTCGTATGCCAAATAATTTTTGCGTTGACCTATTTTTCTTGTGTACGCGGAAGTACGCCGTACAGCATCATATGTACAGTATGCTGGATAATCCGTTGTTGCATGCTGCGGTTACGTAAGGTCTTGCCTGTTACCATTTCCATCTGAGTCGCGAAATCTGCATAGTTCTGGGTTACCGCCCAGATATTCAGAATCAGCAGTTCAGGATCGATATCTTTAGAAATCTTGCCTTGTTCCTGCCAGTTTGAAATCACTTTGGCTTTACGCTTGACCAGTTTTTTCAATGGACCTTTTAAGATTTCTAAAATGTGCGGCGCACCCTGAATCACTTCCAGAGCGAACAGGCGTGAAGCTTTAGGCTGGGTACGCGATACTTCAATTTTTTGCATCAAATAATTGGTAATCGCTTCTTCAGGCTCAAGATCAGCTTCTAGCATTTGTAAAGGTGCCAGCCATTTTTGTAGAACGGTCGTTAAAACCTCTACATAGAGCGCCTCTTTATTTTCATAATAATAGAAAATATTCGACTTATGCATTTCTGCAATTTGTGCGATCTCATCTAAACTCGCCCCATTAAAACCGTATAGGGAAAAAACATCGAGTGCAGCATTCAGCAGCTGGTTGCGTTTTTGAGTACTCTTTTTTTGTTCCATCAGCAAATATTAAAAACAATTAAAAAAGGGAATTTTTAATTGTACGTCAAATCATCAGATTTGTGCATCAAGTCAGGTGCTAATTTTATGAATAATGATGATTTATTCTTTAGATTAAAGATATAATTAGTATCGGTTTAAGGCGCAGGAATTAAAAACCAAGCTTTTGAAAAGGTTGATGATTTTTTAAGTACTAATTATTACCTTGAAGCATCATAAAGTTAAAATAAAATTAATGAATGAAGTTGAAATTTTGCCAATTGCTGAATAAATAATCAGTGAGACAGATATTCTCTTGATTCGAAATAAGGAATCCAGAATAAACAGTTATTCCAGATTCCCTCACATTTTAGGTTGCCAGAACCGCATTCAGAACCTGCTGTTCAAGTTCGGCGAATTTCACATTCTTTTGTCGTGGACGTGGCAGATCAACTTTGAACTCTTTGGCAATATGGCCTTTATCCAGCAGGATAATCCGGTCTGCCAGTTGTACGGCTTCACTCACGTCATGGGTGACCAGAATCGCGGTAAAGCCCTGTTCAGTCCATAATTTTTCAATTAGGTTCTGCATATCCAGACGGGTCAGGGCATCCAGCGCACCAAGTGGTTCATCTAGTAATAAAATACGCGGCTTATGTGACAAGGCACGTGCCAGAGCTGTACGCTGACGCTGACCACCAGACAGTTGTGAAGGCCAAAGCCCGGCTTTTTCTTTTAAGCCGACTTTCTCCAGCATTTGTGAAGCATTGTCATGCTGGTCTTTGGGTAAGCCGAGTTGCACGTTCTGTTCGATGCTGCGCCATGGCAATAAACGCGGATCCTGGAACATCACGCGGATATCATCAGCGGTAATGCCTTCACGGATATGACGCGCAGACTTGAATTTAATTTCGCCATAGCTCTGTTTTTCAAGATCGGCAATCAGACGGAGCAGGGTACTTTTACCACAGCCAC
>ENA-UOWJ01000684-UOWJ01000684.1-bioreactor-metagenome-genome-assembly--contig:-NODE-684-length-12318-cov-103.771589_pt1 | contig 12318 bp, 9 predicted proteins | sample MGYA00238156_ERZ761611 | MGnify/ENA primary metagenome ERZ761611 (study PRJEB28900, sample SAMN06268034) | bioreactor metagenome | isolation source: Joint BioEnergy Institute, California, USA...
GCGAACTGAATGCCGAAAAGATTGAAATGAACCCGTTGTGGCGCTGTTTTATCCGTGAAATGGGTGGGCAGCAGATCACGGTGAAAAAAGTCAATTCTATTTCAAACTGGCTGAAGCCGTTTATGCCCACGGGTCTCAAGGTTGACAGTATTGAAGGAGATGATATTGTGCTTGAGATGACGACGGCGAAAGTGGTGCGGGGCGCCCGTGTAAAAATTGGTCCAAAATGTGAAATTGATCTTGTGGAGTACCAGGATACGTTTGAAAAAGACAGCTCAGCGGTTGTGAAAGAATACCGAAAAATATAAAGAAAGGCGTGCAGAACATGGAGAGAAATCCTTTGATTGTGAATGGTTCGGGCGCTTATGGCGGCGGATTGTACGGAAATGTAAAAGTGAACGGAGAAGCGGAAATTGTCGATGCGCTCGATTGTTTGAACTTGTCGATCCGCGGTACAAGCAAGGTAAGCGGCAATACAACCGCCAAGACGATTTCAGTTTTTGGCGAGGGGATATTTGCCGGCAGTGTAGAGGCAGAGAAATTGAAAGTTTCAGGCAGCTGCCGGATTGAACGGGATGCGGAAATCAAGACCAGCCTTGTACGCGGGGAGATGGAAATCGGCGGCCGGTTCAGCACGGAAAAAGCAGAGATCAAAGGGTCGCTTGACGTCAAAGAAGATGTCGAAGCAGAGGCTTTTATTTCAAAAGGAAAGTTTCTAGTTGGCGGCCTGTTAAATGCGGAAGAAATTGAAATTGCGTTAAAGTATAGCAACAGCCGCGCGGGCGAAATCGGCGGGAAGAAAATTGACGTCCGCATGCAAGGCGGGCTTCCCGGCATGTTTGGAAAAAAGCGGCATCTGTTGCACGCTGATATCATCGAAGGAGATCAAATCTATTTGGAATACACTGAAGCCGGCACGGTTCGCGGGGAAAATATCGAAATCGGCCCCGGCTGCAAGATCGGTTTAGTGGAGTACACGGGAACGCTGAACATTTCAAATGAGGCAGTGGTCGAAAAACAACAAGAGTCAGGAGCCAATTCGTAAACAGGGGGCTAAATTTGCTCCCTTTTTTGTCTCCCTCTGCCTGATGAAGACATTTTGGACGCGGATGTTTCGCGGCGCACAGGCATTTGGATTGGGGGCTGGGCCTAAGAAAGCGGAGGAAAAAGACAATCTTGACTTAGAACCCCTCTAATTGAACAAAAGCTCAACGCTCCCTGAATGTTTTGTCTAATTAGAAGGTCCAATTAGACAAAAGCTCCCCGACCGGCGTTCGTTTTGTCCAATTGGCTGACCTGCGTGAAGAAGCGAGAAAAAAGATATTCCGGCGTTGTCAAACTCGCTTTTGTTCCTCTTGAACCCTGCAGCCCAACCTGTTTCGCCCCCTATTCCGATCGCGGCCACTCCATTTTTTCCAAATAACGGAAGCCCCAACTTCTTGGCAATCCTGTTTTTTTCTTGAACGGCATGCTTCCCAAATGAAAAGGCAGTGCGATGAACGGGTACTTCATCGCACTGCCTTTAGTTTGGTATTACAGGGGACCCAACCATGCCGCATCCTGTATACATTTTCACATTCGGGGGGTAACTCCCCAATGTATGAATGGAGTTTTCAGCCTTTTCCCGGCTGCCGGAGTGTGATGTTATCAGGATGCCTGTCGTCGGCTCCGTGACAGATACAAATCTTTGTTAAGATTTGCTGCTTTTAAAGCTTGTGCCTTAAAAGATCCGTAACTGATCCGGCTTTCCTTTGCCTTACCATATTCTTTTGCCTGAAAGTTCATTGACATTTCATTTGACTGTTCAGCACTTTTTCTCATGAATGAATTGCTTTGCGGCCTTTTCCTTTTGAAAACTTTCCTTAGAAAACTTTCATCGTCGGAAACTGGTTCCCCAATTGCTTTCATTCATTTACTCAAGTGCCTGGAGTTTCCATGATGCTTCAAATCACTTTTTCGGCAATCGTTTATGTTCCGGCAAAAGGTTTGCTTTTCAGCTGCTTGAACGGGCGGAGAGCATTCGCCAATTCCTTTTTAGTGGACCGGTTGCGCTCACCGTTCTGGGCTTTTCGAAATATACGCGTGAAGACGGAACCAATCGGGATGGTTGAGTCTCCTGCAATCCCAAACTGTAAGGGCTTTCCTTCCTTACACTTGTAGTATAGCATGGGCAGCCGGAAAAAGCTGTGTCGAAATTGTTAACGTTTTCACATTTTGAAAACTAAAAGCAGTGCGGACGATCGCACTGCTTTCCGTCGTTAAACCAGTTTATGCGCATACCATTTGGCACCTTTGAAGCGGTTCATAAAAATGAGCCCGCGCACACCCCATTCGGCAATCATCGCGACCCAGACGCCAATGATGCCAAAACCGAATGTAATCCCTAAAATATAGCCGAGTATGACCCGCAAAAGCCACATTGACAGCAGCGAAGCGACCGATGTAAATGTTGAGTCACCTGCTGCCCGGAGCACGGCCGGCATAATAAAACTTTGCGGCCATAACAGCGGCTGCCCGAACGCAGAAATCAGGACAATCGTAAAGATCGTCGGAATAATCGAGTCAGGCGGATTAAACAATTGCATCATGACAGGGAAAAACGGCAAAAGAACCGCTGTCGTTACGATATAAAGCAGCGAAGACAAAACAATAAACGACTTTGCAAATTTCCGCGCGTCATCGATATTCCGCCGACCCATGCATTGTCCGACAATCGTAACAATCGCAATGCTGAGCGCGTTTGGTCCAATCTGGAAGAGCAGCGTGATTGAACTTGCGATCGCATTTTCCGTTAGCGCCAATGTCCCAAGTTGCACAATAAATGTCTGTGTCAGCAGTTTCCCGCCGTTAAAAAAGATTTGTTCCGCCGCAAACGGGATCCCGATAAACATCACTTTCTTCAATAAAGAAAAGTCGAGGTGAAGCGCATTTTTAATTTTAAAACGAATCGTCTCATTGTACTTCATGACATAAAAAATGGAAGCGATCATACCGAAAATTCTTGCACATAAAATGGATGTCACAAGGCCGACGACACCCATATGAAAAATAGTGATAAATACAACATTGAGCACGGTATTCGTTAAGTTCATAAACAGCGACAAGCCGAGGCATGGCTTTGTTTCCCCGACGCCGCGCAAACCGCCCAGTACTGCCTGGAAAATCGCAATAAAAGGATACGAGAGACAGCTGCCAATCAAATAAATTCTCGCATTATGAAAAACGGCTGCATCTGCTTTCCCGAACAGTAAATTGAGCGTCGGCGTGTTGAACACAATCACAAACACGGCAAGCACGACCGAAAAAATAGCAACAGCAGAAATGGCTTGTGTCGCCGTCTTTGACACCATTTCTTTATTGCCAATGCCTTTATACTGGGCAACAATCACCGTTCCACCGGTTGCAATTGCAATAAATACGTTGACAAGGAAAATATTCAATGAATCTACCATGTTTACGGCACTGACAGCACTGACGCCGGCAGAACTGATCATCGCCGTATTTAGAAAACTCATTAAGATCAAAAACGCCTGATCCACCAAAATTGGGATAATAATGCCAATGACTTCCCGATAATCTATAGAATCCCCCGTTAAATATCTGTTCAGGTAAAAAGTAGACTTCTGCTTGAGTTTGACAGCTTTGATTTCCATAAGACCTCTCTTCTTCATTTTGCGGGCTTTTTCATCCGTTCTTTTGAATGCAACCCATATTATATCACCTTGATAAAAAGAGTAAAGCTTTTTCGCCTGGCGAAATTTACGATTTTGTGAATAGCAGGCAACCCGGAAAATAAGCGCCAGCACGCCAAATGCGGCCTGAAAAACGGCATTTTTCCATTGATAGTTATTCAATTTTTGACGCTTCATTTCCATGGTGATACGATAGACATGTAAGGGGTTACATAAACGGGAAAGGGTGTATGATGATGGACTTTCAAAATATCACCATTGCAGGGAGCGGCGTACTCGGAAGCCAAATTGCCTATCAAACGGCTTTTAAAGGCTTTCATGTATATGTTTATGATATTTCTGCCGAGGCAATCGAACAGGCAAAAGAAAGAATTTCCGGGTTGAAGGCCCGATACCAGAAAGATCTTGGTGCAACAGAGCAAGAAGTGGACGCAGCCTATCATAGAATTTCTTTTTCTGATGATCTGGGACAAGCTGTAGCCAATGCCGATCTGGTCATTGAGGCCATTCCGGAAGTGGTTTCCATTAAAACGGACTTTTACCAAAAACTCGGAAAATTGGCACCAGAAAAAACGGTCTTTGCAACGAACTCATCGACCCTGCTGCCAAGCCAGTTTGCAGAAGCAACCGGCCGCCCGGAAAAATTTCTGGCGCTCCATTTTGCCAATGAAATTTGGAAAAACAATACAGCAGAAGTCATGAAACATCCTGGCACAGATGAAAAAGTGTTTCAGGATGTGATCGCATTCGCAGAGGCAATTGGCATGGTGGCGCTGCCTTTGCACAAAGAGCAGCCGGGCTATATTCTGAACTCATTACTCGTACCGCTGTTGGAAGCAGCGCAAATGCTGCTGGTAAAAGGGGTTGCCGATCCGGAAACGATTGACAAAACATGGCGCATTGCAACAGGCGCCCCGGCCGGACCATTCCAAATTCTGGATGTTGTCGGCATCAACACCGCCTACAATATCAGTTTGGCAAAAGCAGAAACTACCGGCGATGAACTGTATAAAAAAATAGCAGACTTGCTGAAAACGGATTACATTGACAAAGGCAAACTTGGAAAAGAAACAGGAGAAGGCTTTTATAAATATCCTTCCAACAATTCCTGATGTGAAAAAAAGGCCCACACAAAGCGGGGCCTTTTTAATTTTGTCTTATTTTTATAGTGATCCCGAAAAAACTTAATTCAAAAGCCACAGCCATAGATAGAAAAGAATCAACCTATATCTGGCAAACATTGCAGCACTTACTGAATGGGCCGGATAAAAAGCAAAAACGGATTTGTTCGGCAAGCCCTGTTTAATGCACGGCAATTTTCTGCCCGTGGAAAGCCAAGTACTGGACGGCTTCCGGCGGGGCGATTTCCTGCATCATGTCGACAAGGCGCTGATGATGTGTGAAAAAGATGATTTGCGTGCAGCTGGAAAGTTCGAGCAATACTTTCAATGTTTCTTTTGAACGTTCATCGTCGAAATGGACGAGGATGTCATCGACAATGAACGGTAGCGGCTCGTTTTCAGCTGCGTATTTTTCAATGCTCGCAAGGCGTAAGGACAGATACAGCTGGTCGGTCGTCCCGTCGCTCATCCCGTTCAGCGGCACATTCTCCCCGCCGCGCACGCCCATTAAAACAGGCTCGTCCTGCTCGTTGTAATCCACCGCCAACCCGTCAAAAGAATGAAGTGTCAGCCGCGCAAAAATATCACCCGCACGATTTAAAATCGGATTTTGATTTTGGCTCCGGTAAAATTCAATCCCCTTTTGCAGCAAAGCGGCAGCGAGTTTCAACTGGATATATTGCTCCGTCAAACTGGCGATTTGCGCATGCACGCTTTCCCTTTCCTGGCCGGCTTCAATGGCTGTCATGTTGGCGCCGCGAATCTGTTCTTCGTATTCTTTTTTGACCGCCCCATATTCCTGCTCCACCTCGGAACGCGAGGCTTCCAAACGGTCAAGTTCACGCCCGGTTTCCGCCAAATCGGCGTCAATCGAATCTGCATCAAACCGGGCCGCCTCATCAAGCAATTCCTGCAGTGATTTACCGGCACCCGCATCCAGCATGTCCGCTTCGATTTGCCGAATGTCTTTTTCAAAACTTTTTTTCAGCAGGAAAGCTGTTTCAATTTGCTTTAGTTCTTCGATTGTGCTGCAGCCTGCCTGTTGGAAAAGTTCTGTTAAAACCGCTTCAGCTGCTTCCAGTGCTTCTGTTTCTTCTTTTCTCTCATTCTCCAAGTCTTCTAAACGGCGTTTGAGCTTTTTCAAAGCGGCATCGTCCTGTTGGGCATTTTGCAATAGCTGATACATCTGGCTTACGGCAACAGCGGCATTCTCCCCGTTCGATGGAAGTTGGGCCGTTTCAAGGATATGCTGCACTTTTTCTTCAAAGCGCGCCATTTTTTCAGTAACGGCTTGCTGCTCTTTTTCAGTCTGGTTGTATGCATCATAGAGTTGCATACATGTTTCATAGCGGGCGAGCAGGGATTCAGCAACCGCCGGCGGCACCTCTTCCAATATTGCCGTGCCCGCGACAGCCGAAGACCAATTTGCCAGCCATGCTTCGCGTTTCTTCCCGATTTCCGCTTTCTCCGTTTGCATCTCTTCCCGTTTTTCTTTTAAATCGCGGATAGCCGTTTCGAGGCTGTCCTTCTTTGCGGCAAGATTGCGGACTCGTTTCAATTCGTTTTCTGCAAGACTTACCAGTTCCGCAAGCGGCTGCCCTTCTGAAACGGCGGCAAATGTTTTCAGCACGGCAGATAGCGCATTGCAGCAGTCCGCATGGCTATCATGAAGCGCGCGCATTTTTTCTTGCGCCTTCTCATAATCCTGCATCAAGCTTTTAATTTGCGCGTGTTTTTGCAGCCATTCCCGCATCTCTCCAGGCGTAAGCGGACGGATTTGCGCCGGCGCCCAAAGATTTTGCCAGGCGGATTCCCACGCACGCAAAGCTTCTTCAAGCCCGGATTTCTCTTTTTCAAGCTGTTCTTTTTTCCCGCGGAACTTTCTAATATCGGCTAAAAGTTTATTCTTCTCGCCGACTTTTTCCGCTTCCAGCCGCATCGTATCCGCAATCTGGTCAGCTTCAAGGACATGTTTCTCATAAACCGACGCGGCCGGCTCTCCCTTTGTATATGTTTCAGCCGTTTCATGCCAATGACCGGTTTCAAGTTTGGTGCGGATCAGCTGCCAGCCGGCATCCCTTAAGGCACGGACGGCCGACAGCTTTTCTTCGGACGGGATCTCGGCAATGGAATCAAGCCGGCGGATGCTTTCTTCTGAAGCTTCGATGTCCTCTTTCAACCGGGAAATCCGGCTTTGCACCGAATCCAGCTGCCGCGTCAATTGCTCCGCTTCTTTTTCAAACTTTTTCACCGTTTCTTCCAAACCGGGCACCGGAAGTTTGACAAGTTCTTCCACCCCGCCATCCCATAACGGCAAAGCACGGACGGCTTCTTCCACTTGCCGCTGTTTTTGCCGGCATTCCGCGGCCAGCTCGTGTATCGCCGCTTCCACGTCTCCCGCACGGTTCACCTTGGTCAGGACGGCTTCCAGTTTTTCCACGTCCGGCAGATCAGGCAAGGCAGCCAATTCTTCCAGCTTCTTTGCCAGCTCTTTTTCCAGTTTTTCGCCTTCCCGTTTCAATGATTCATAAGCCTGGTCGAGCAACGGCTTTTGCTTGCAAAGCTCGCGGATCATTTCTTTTTGGGCGGAAGGCAGCCGGTAATGTTCTATATTTTCAACTGTTGCACGGCCCGGGTCGATCTCCTTCATAACGGACATCAATTGGGCTTGGAGCTGCTGCTTTTTCCCTTCGAGCTCAGGCAACATTTTTTCATCGTCTTCGTACTGTTGCACTTGGCGGTAAAGGGCTGTAATCGCGGCAGCCTGTTCTAAAATGTGTTCCGGAATGCTGATTTCTTTCATTTCCGCTTCGGTGCCCGCCAGTTGCCGGGAAATTTTGTCCAAGTTTGCCCGGGAAGCGTTCCATTTGTTTTCCGCTTCGGCACGGACTTCGGCAATATTATCCGGAAGATCCGGGACATCGCCGAGCGCTTCCAATTTTTGCAAAAGATTTTTCCGGTTTGCGATCTTCGGCAAAATCCATTTGACCCGTTGCAGCTGTTCTTTTTGGCTGCGCAGCGTCTTTATTTTTGCGGTGAGGGCGCCGAGTTCTTTTTCCAACTCCCGGTAACGTGCCTCAAAAGCTTTCCATGCCTGTACTTTCAACTGCTGCTCATTGATTTTTTTCGAAAGCTCTTTTTCCCGCTTGAGCAGCTTATTTAATTCAGGGACGGAACCGGTTTTTTTGTACAGCGCGCCTGCCTGTTTGTCAAAGTTCTCGAGAACCCGGCGCAGCACATTGATGCCCGAAGCGGCGGTGAAAAAACTTTCCCCGGCATTGCCCCCGCTTTCCAAAAGGCTTTCGCCGCCTTCACGAAGACGGACATGGTCAAGGGCAAACATGTTTAAAAACTGGGATTCCGGCATATGGTTTAAAAAGGCCGCGACCGTATTTTCCGGAACCGGGTTGCCGTCCGGGTCAAGTGCCGTATTCTTTTTCCCTTTTCTGCGGGTAAACTGCAAGGCTTCCCCTTTTGTGTTGCGCAAAAGCCCTTCAATTCTTAATTTCGTATTGCCATGGAGGAAAGCGTCGTTCGTTTTTTGCGGAAATCCGTATAAAAAATGCGTAATCGAGCGGAGTGTTGTACTTTTTCCGGCTTCGTTCGGCCCGAACAGCAGATGGAAGTTTTTCTCCGGATCAAAGGAAAGCATCTGATCTGTAAAATGCCCGTAAGCAAGCAGGTTCAAATAATCAAATCTCATGCCTTTTCCGCCCCCGTTTCCGTTAAGGAATAAAGAATGAAGTCTTCCACATCTTTTATCCGCTTTTTGACGAGGCCAGGGTTGGAAAAATCAAACCCGTCTTCCCCTTCTTTCAGTTCATGCGGAATGGCCTGGCGGATATCGCTGAATTCATCCAGCAGCGCTTCAAGCATCTCCTCATCTTCGGCCGTGCTGCGGATAAATTTTAGCACCGTCCCGATTGGCGATTGTTCATCGGAAAAGGCATCGGCATCGTTCAGCCCTGTTGTCTTGATTTTTACTTTCTCCACCCAGATTTCGCCGAAACCTGTCTCAAGCGCAATGGAACGCAGCTGGTTCAAGAGGAGGTCTTTTTTTGCAATCAGTTCCCTGTGCATTTTCGTTGCGCCGGCCAATTCAAAACGCACCGCCAAGTAACGCCCGTCTGCTTCCGCATATGCCTTTTCAAGCGCACTGCGGGCCGCGTCCATGAGCCCGTCCACCGTTTCGATGTCGCCCATATCAACCGGGCATAATGTCCAGCGCAACACATCAAGCGGGATGGGTTCCATCTTTTCAATCGTCCCGTCTTTTATTTCCACATAGGTGCAGCCCTTTTCTCCTGTCTCCCGAATATGCCGTCCCTGGATATTTCCCGGGAACAAAATCACCGGATCATGCGGATGGAGCAATTCCCGCATATGGATATGGCCGAGCGCCCAATAATCATACTGCTTCTCCATCATATCTTCTATCGTGCACGGCGCGTAATTTTCATGCCCTTCACGCCCCGTCGCGCTTGTATGTAAAATGCCGATATTGAAATAGCCTTCTTTTTTCGGCGGATAGTTTTTCACAAGATTTTCTTCCACTGCCCGTTGTGCAAAACCTTGCCCGTGAATGGCGACGCCAAGCGCATCAAGGGTAACCGTTTCCGGCGCTTTTACCGGAAATTCGTGGACATTCTCCGGCAGTTTCAGAGATTTCGTCATCAAATTGGCCGCATCATGGTTGCCGCGGATGAGGAAAACAGGAATGCCTTCTTTCTGCAGGCGCACCATCTGGCTTGTGAAAAAGAGGCCGGTATTGTAATCTTTCCAGTTGCCGTCATACAAATCGCCGGCAATGATGAGAAAATGGACTTGCCGTTCAATCGCCGCATCCACCAAATTTTTAAATGCTTCACGGGTTGCACCGCGGATTTTTTCCACTGGTGCCCCCTCGTATTGCTCCAGGCCGGCCAAAGGGCTGTCCAAATGAATATCAGCCGCATGGATAAATGAAAAAGACAAGGCACTCCCTCCCAAATTTAAAAACGAGAACATTTATTTGCTATTTTCATTTTACATGGACAGGGAGGGAATGATCAAGAGAAAAACCGTTTTTCTGAAAAATTTTTATATTTCGGTAGGTTTTTTTGCAAGTCGTTGTAGTTTAAACAGAGGAGTTACGCCCGGCCGATTCCCAGTTTATATTGAATATCGTTCACCAGTTTTTGGTATCTTTTTTCTTCCCGGAGAGCTGCAAAAACGGGATTTTCCTTTACTCTCCTACCACCTGCATCAGAAAAGGGCGGACAGTTTTAGCTGTCCGCCCTTTTCTGAATCGTCCGGTACGTGCGCGGCTTTAATCGCGGGAGATGTACGCTGCTTCTTTTGCTTCTTTTATTTTTGCATACGTTTCCGTAAGCATGACGGTGTCCTCCACAAGCCGGCTGATGCGCAAGAGGACGTCTTCATTCACAATTTCTTTCTGGTAAAAATCTTTTTCCTCTATAAAAACATAAGACTGGACAATTTGTGCCCGCATGTAAGACAAAATCGGCTTGATCTGCTGCTCGGCAATCAAATAATGTTTCGGTGAGCCGGCCGTGACAATGATGCTTGCCACCTTATCCCGAAGTGATTTTTCGGGCAGCAGGTCAAACACATTTTTCAATGTCGCCGGAATCGATGCCTGGAAAACCGGCGTGCCGATGATAAGCGCATCCGCGTCCATGACAGTTTGCGCCACAAATTTGGTATCCCCTTCGTAATCCATATAATGGCGCCCGTCGCTGAACTGCACATCGTAATCCGCCAGATCAAGGAGCGTGACTTCCGCGTTTGGATATTTCCCACGGATCACGTTTACCGCGTAGTTCATCGCTGTTCTTGTTTTCGAGCCGACTCGCGAGCCCGAAAGTGCAACAATCTTCATTTATGCTCCCCCTGGTTCTTTGCTGTATATTTTTCAATGCCGGTAAAAAGTCCGCCGATTTCTCTATTTTTTCAAACAGCCTGTGCCGGCCGGGATTGACAGACTGCCGGCGTTATTGCTGTTATACCTTTTCTGTAAACTGCTGCTTTGTTCTTTTGTAACTATTATAATATGAAAAAAGAACGGTTGCACTTAATCGCGCTTCGGAATCGGCTCCGGTACATTTCAAAAGGCTGTCCAAATGAACAGCCTTTTTCTTTCCATTTATTTTTCTGTCTCTTTCAACTGATCGAGATATTGCATGTCTTCACTGGAAATTTCAAAGTCTACGTCCGCATTTTGCAGGATAAATGCCTCATGCGTCGATTTTGGGAGTGGCAGCACGCCTTTTTGCAAGCAGTAACGGATGCAAACTTGCGGAAGTGTTTTGCCGTATTTGTCTGCAATTTTTTGTATCTCGGCGTTTTCCAGAATTTTTCCTGTGGCAAGCGGCGAATAGGCCTCAACGAGAATGCCATTGTCCTGGCAGAATGCTGTCACATCTTCCTGTGTATGTCCAATGAAGTAACGGATTTGATTGACCATCGGCTTGATTTTTGCATTTTCCATCACGGCTTTCAGGTCGGAAACGCTGAAATTGGAAACGCCAATTGCCCGGCAGCGCCCGCTTTCATAGATTTCCTCCATCGCTTTCCAAACTTCAATATTTTCTTTCGTATAATCGGCCCCCTTTTCGCTCCATGGCCACGGGGCATGAATCAGATAAAGGTCGAGCTGCTCAAGGCCAAGATTTTCCATTGTTTCGTCAAATGTTTTCAGCGCTTTGTCATACGACTTGATTTCCGCCGGCAGCTTGGACGTGACAAAAATGTCGCGCCGGTTAATGCCGGAATCCCGCACTGCTTTGCCGACACTTTCTTCATTATGGTAAGCATAGGCGGTATCAATGTGGCGATAGCCGTTTTTTAAAGCAAAAGATACGGCATGGTAAGTGGTTTCGCCATTCGGGACTTGCCATGTACCAAGGCCGATTTTCGGGATCCCCACCCCATTTTCCAATACAAAAGTTTCATGTAAACTTGACATGTGCATTCCTCCCAATTTTACAAAAATGGTTTATAATACAGCATCGGCCGTTTTGGTTTCAGCCTATGTGTAGGAACAGCGCATTTTTTCCTCGCTTCCTTCACGTAGACGCACTCTATGTTAAGGAACAAGGCATTTTTTTCATGCTTCCTTCACGTAGACGCCTTCTATGTTAAGGAACAACACCTTTTTTCCTCGCTTCCTTCACGTAGACGCACTCTACGTGAAGGAACATCGATTTTTGCGCCAGCTTTCTTTACATAGACGGACTCTGCGCGCGTGGTAAAGTCCCAAAAACATGAAACTTCTGATTTTCTTGTACCCTTTTTCGAGCCATCAAGAACCGTTTTCCCGGCTGGTCAAATTCTCCGCAATCAGCCATTAGCCGAAAACTGGCCGAGCACTTTATGAAGCCAGGAAACGCTCAGGCCAAACCATTGTGCAACATCTGCATCCACATTTGCTTTTAATCCGTTTGAAGTATGGGGTTTGGCGAGCGACAGCCCGTGCTTGCCTTTTTGAAAAATATGCGACTCGA
>ENA-UOWJ01000693-UOWJ01000693.1-bioreactor-metagenome-genome-assembly--contig:-NODE-693-length-12134-cov-8.348539_pt1 | contig 12134 bp, 12 predicted proteins | sample MGYA00238156_ERZ761611 | MGnify/ENA primary metagenome ERZ761611 (study PRJEB28900, sample SAMN06268034) | bioreactor metagenome | isolation source: Joint BioEnergy Institute, California, USA | place...
CGCTGGCTCATGCCAGTTTGAAGCGGTTGACCTGGGTTTGCAGATCGGCCCCCAGGCGCGCCAGGTCGACGCTGGCCGCCGAGGTTTGCTCGGTGGCTGCCGAGGATTGCTCGGCCACGTCGCGAATGCTCGACACGCTGCGGTTGATCTCTTCGGCCACCGAACTCTGCTGCTCGGCGGCGGTGGCGATCTGCTGGTTCATCTGCTGGATTTCCGAGACCGCGGCATTGATCGCGTTCAGCGCGCTGTTGGCCTGCTTGGCGGCGTGCACCGTGGTTTCCGCCTGGGCGCAGCTCTGCCCCATCATCGCCACGGCCTTCTCCGCACCGCTCTGCAGATTGCCGATCAGCCCCTCGATCTGCTCGGTGGACTCCTGGGTGCGGCGCGCCAGGGCACGTACTTCGTCGGCTACCACCGCGAAGCCACGCCCCGATTCGCCCGCCCGCGCGGCCTCGATGGCCGCGTTGAGGGCCAGCAGGTTGGTCTGTTCGGCGATGCCCTTGATCACGTCGAGCACGGTGCCGATATTGCCGCTGTCATGCTTGAGCGCCTCGATGGCATGGGCCGAGTCCTCGATGGACACCGCCAGTTTCTCGATGCGCGATACCGCCTGCTGGACGGTCTGCTGGCCTTCCTGGGTCTGCTCGTCGGCGTTGCGCGCGTACTCGGCCGCCGATTCGGCGTTGCGTGCGACATCCAGCACGGTGGCGGTCATTTCGTTCATGGCGGTGGCCACCTGCTCGGTTTCCATGCGCTGCTGCGCGACCCCGGCGCTGGTCTGCTCGGTAACCGCCGACAGCTCCTCCGCCGCCGTGGCCAGCTGGGCCACGCCATTGCCCAGGCGCCCCAGCAGGTCGCGCAGGCTCAGGGTCATGTCCTGCATGGCCTGCATCAATTGGCCAAGCTCGTCGTTGCGGTCGGCCTTGATATCACTGGACAGGTCGCCCTTGGCCACCTGCCGCGCCACGCTGACCACCCGCTGCAGGGGGCCGACGATCATGCGGGTGATCAGCAGCGCGCACAGTAGCCCCAGCACGAAGGCGATGGCCGCGGCGCTGAACAGCATGGTCTTGGCCTGGCTGGCGTCACGGTTGAGCAGGTTGAACTGCAGCTCCAGCGCTTTCTCGGCGGCCGCCGCGACCTGACGCGCCCGCTCGGTCATGTCCTCTTCGGTGCTGTCGTACGCGACAATGGACTTGCGCACATTGCCGAACTGTTCGTTGTATTGCTGCAATTGTGCCAGCGCCGCCTCGACATCGGCCCGGTCGGACGGATCATCGAGCTCACGCGTCAACGCGCGGCCCTTCTGCTCCAGCGAGACGAAGTGCTGCTGGAGCAACTTGGCGTACTGCTCGTCCTCGCGCAGCAGAAAGTCCTTTTCCCGGCGGCGTGCCTCGAGCAGCTCCATGCTCAGGGCATTGGCCTGGTTGGCCTGGCTCAGCACGTCGATGCTGGTCTGGTCGCCGCTCAGGCGGATCTGCTCGACGGCGGCCTTGCGCAGGCGCTCCTCCACAACCGCGAAGCGCTCGAGCGCAGCGCGGGCTGCATTTTCCATGGCCTGCTGCGCCGACTGGCTATTTTCGGTGGCTTGCTTGAGGCTCTGCAGCTCATCGCGATAGCCCTGCACGTCCTCCTGGATCTTGCGCATCAACTCCTTGTTCTGCGGGCGCTGCATCTGGTTTTCGCTGGCCTTGGCCTGCTGCTGGACCTGGTCGGTCAAGGCCTCGGCCTGCTGCAGATACTTGTCGTCGCCACGCAGGATGAAGTTTTTTTCCTGCTGGCGCGCCTCGGTCAGCCTGGCGTCGATGCTGCTGACCCCCAGTAATATGTCGAAGCGCCGCAAGGTGGTTTGCAGGGCCGACTGGCCGACCCAGACGATTGCCAAGGTAATGGCCAGGATCAGGCCGAAACCACTGAACAGTTTTTTCCTCACGCTCATGTTGAGCAGTAGATTGGCAATGGACATTGAGTAACTCCCTGATGATGCGAATAGGCCAAAGCCCTTTGGTCACGTGCGCGCCGGCACCTGCAGCAGCGTGAAACGCCTGCCCAGTGACATGGCCGGTTTTCCCACGGTGTGACCCACCCTATCGGCGGGCAAAAACGAAACTGTAAATTTTGTAAGCCCTGCGCCAGGGCCACTGCGACGGCCACGCACCGGTGCGCCGAGAGTGAAACGTGCGTGTCCGTTCGCACGATGACGAAAGCACATGGCACGGATGCGCAATCGATCGGCAGCGTCGGCGCCGTGGTGAAGTATCCGGGTCTCTGCCCGCCGCCCGTCGGGCAGCGAGGCTTGCTTCAGTGTCCGGGAAGCGAGGGCCGGACGTTTTCCAGCACCTCGTTCATCTTGAACGGCGTGGCCAGCAGCGCCACACCGTTGCCCAGCAACACCTCAGGGTTGCTGGCCTTGCCGGCGTAACCGCGCATCAACAGAGGTCGGCAGACCCTTGCGCAGGCTGCCAACGTTGGGGAGCAAGGGGCGCAGGATCTGCGCGTATTGCCGCCATCGGCGTACTGGCACGGTAGAGCGCTTTGTGATAATTCGGGCTCTGCCGCAGCGCTTTTCGGGCCACCGAAAATAATGGCGACATGAGATCACTGCCACCCCTATACTGGGCAAAATTCAATGACATGGAACTGCACCCATGCGCCTCGACACACTGACACTCAAGACCCGCCTAATCATTGCAGTCGCCATCCCCTGCATCGCCCTGATTCTGGTCGCCATGACCAGCCTCAACAGCATGTCGAACATGCAGAAGGAGGCCAGCGCGCTCTACCTCAATACGTCCGCGCCGATGCGCGCCATGGCTGAAGCGGCCTCGCGAATTCCGCGCATGCGCGTGGGCATCGACATGATGCTGCTGCAGGAAACCGCGCTGCGCGACGAGCGCGGAGTGAAAACCCGGGTGCAGGAAGCGCTCAACGAGGACATCCCCGGCATGCGCGAGGCCATGCGCCACGCCGTCGAGGCCCAGGTCAATCCGGAGCGCCGGGCTCAGGCCCAGCGCCTTCTGGATCAGTTCGAGGCGATGGTAAGCGCCGAGCTGATGCCCATGCTGCAGGCGCTGGACGCCGGTGACATGCCCCGCGCCCAGCAGATCTACCGCGACCAGTACGCCAAGAGCTACGGCGTGATGCGCCAGGGCGCCGGTGAACTGCTCGACACCCTGCTGCAGCAGGCCGAGCAGCAAAACCAGCGCAGCACCGACAACTATGAGCAGGGCCGCGTACGGCAGTTGGTGATCATCGCCCTGGGCCTGCTGGTGTCGTTCGTCGCCTCCTGGCTGATCGTCACCAACCTGCGGCGCCGCGTCTCCACCCTGCAGAGCAGCCTGGGCTATGCCGCCGACAACCTGGCACTCAATTCGCGCATCGAACTCAGTGGCAGCGACGAGCTGAGCGACATCGCCCAGAGCTTCAACCGCTTCCTGGAAAAGGTTCACGGCATCATGCAGCAGTTGGCCGGCAACTCTCGCCAGCTGTCCACCATGGCCCGCGACGTGGCCGAGCGCGCCCGCCTGACCCAGAGCAACTGCGTGGCCCAGAGCGATCGCACCGTGCAGGTGGCCACAGCGATCCACGAGCTGGGCTCGACCGTCAACGAAATTGCCGGCAACGCCGAGAACGCCGCCCGCGTGGCCCGCGAAGCCACCGAGCATGCCAATGGCGGCCGTGAGGTAGTGGACCAGGCCAACCGGCAGATCGAGGCGCTCAACGGCGAGCTGGAACAGACCGCCAAGGTGGTCGGCGCACTGGCCGGGCAGATCGAGGCGATCAGCGCCACCCTGGGCACCATTCGCAGCATTTCCGAGCAGACCAACCTGCTGGCGCTCAACGCCGCCATCGAAGCCGCCCGCGCTGGCGAGCAGGGCCGCGGTTTTGCCGTGGTGGCCGACGAGGTGCGCACCCTGGCGAGCCGCTCGGGTGCCTCGACCGAAGAGATCCAGAAGGTCATCGACCGCCTGCAGACCGAATCGCGCTCGGCGGTCGACGCCATGGCCAAGGGCCGCCAGCAGAGCGAACGGGTGGTCGAATACGCCGGCAAGGCCTCCGAGGCGCTGGCCCAGATCAACGGCCACATCAGCCAGATCAGCGATCAGAACATCCAGGTCGCCACGGCTACCGAGGAGCAGTCCTGCGTGGTCGAGGAGATCAACCGCAACGTCGAGCAGATCAACCAGTTCACGCAAGAAACCACAGTGATCGCCGACCAGCTGAACGACGCCAGCAGCAACCTGCAGAACCTGTCGCGCCAACTCGACGAGCTGGTCGGCAACTTCAAGCTGTAACGCCGCGCCGCCAGCCTGGTGCTGGCGGCGTATCTTCAGGGCCTCGCCGTGCTGGTCGACGACAGCAGGCGCGCGCCCAGCACCACCGCCCCGCCCAGATAAGCCACCGCGCTCCACGCGGCCATCAGAATGCCGCCGAAGCGCTGGTCTTCCAGCTGCTCGAAGCCGAACGCGCCCAGGCACAACTCGGCCGGATAGATCAGTTTGGGCGCCATGATCAGCACCACGCCGAGCATGGTCATGTGCACGAAGGTCAGGAAGAAGCCGAACATCGCTGCCGCCAGGCCACGGCGTGAATCACTGGCGAAGCCAAGCAGCCAGACACCGAGCCCGACGGCGAGAAAGCTGGCCTGCTGGGCAACGAAGGCCCAGACGTTGAGCGCTGCCGCCTCATGCAGCGGCGGCGCATGCCAGCCCCACACCACCGCCATCTCGGCAGTGAAGATCAGCGCGATCCCGGCGCTGCTGTGGCGCAGCCCATCCACCCGCAGGCCGGCGCGAGCCAGGCCGATGGCCAGCAGCGGCGCGGCCAGCGCCACCACGCCGAGGTGCAAGAGCATGTGGGCGGAAAACGCCGTGCGGCTCATCGCCGGCAGCGGCCCCAGCCAGCAGGCGGCCAGCACCAGGAAACCGAGCAGCAGCGGCCAGTTGCGTGCCGTTTTACCCACGGCGGCGCCCTCCCCGGGCCGATCAGCCATTGCCGGCTTGCGCCAGGGCGGCGGAGATTTCCCGCGCCGCATCGGCCGCCGTCCTCTGCGGGGAAATCAGGCTGACCAGCTCACCGGCCGGGTTCATCAGGTAGACCGAGCCGGTGTGGTCGAGCATGTAGGTATCGCCCATCGGTACCTTGCGAACGTATACCCCGTAGGCGTCGGCAACCTGGCGGATCTGTTCCGGGCTGCCGGTCAGGCCCAGGATGCGTTCATCGAAAAACCTCGTGTAGGCGGCCAGCACCTCCGGCGTGTCGCGTTCCGGGTCGAGGCTGATGAACAGTGGCTGCAGGCGGGCGCCCTGCTCGCCGAGGCCGTCGAGCAGCTTGGCGATCTGCACCAGGGTGGTCGGGCAGACATCGGCGCAGCGGGTGAAGCCGAAGAACACCAGCAGCCATTGGCCCTCGAAGCTCTGCTCGGTCACGCGCCGCCCATCGGGGCCCTGCAGTTCGAACGGCCCGCCGATGCGCTGGCCGCCATCCACGGCCGCGGCCAGCGGAACAGGCGCCGGCCACAGCTGGAAGGACAGCGGCAAGGCCGCGAGCAGCAACAGGATGAGCACAGCGCTGGCGATCCAGGTGGGTTTCACGTACGCGGCCTCCTCGCCCAGCGCCGGCAGCGCCCCAGTGCCTGCCTCGACTTACTGACCGCAGGTGATCAGCTGCAGTGCGATCTGTAAAAGGTAACCGCAGGTCTCAGGCGCCGCTGCTCAGACCTTGGTCGTCGACGACAGTTGCAGCCAGACCGAGAAGGCCCCCAGGCCGGCCCAGAAAACGGTGAACATCCAGGGTGAGCGCAGGGAGAAGCGCAGCGACTTGTAATAGCTGTCCTGGCTGGATTCGTGCTCGCTGAACAGCGGCGACTCGTCATAGGCATGGCCGAACCGGGGCTCGCTGCGCAGCAACTGCTCCTGCTTGAAGTGCCAGTGGCCGATGATCGCCGCCGAGGCGCGGATGCCCGGCCAGGCATTCAGCGAACTGACGATACCCAGCAGCGCCAGCAGGGTCGGTACCACCAGGGTAAACAGGTCGCCCCAGCCCGGATTGGCGTTGGCCATCGACGAGGCGTAGGCGATCACCAGAAACGACTGGGCCGCGAGGTAGGCGTTGGTGCGATCGGCCATCAGATTGGTTTCGTACTGGATTTCCCGCCGGTAGAAATCCAGGCGCTCCTTGGGGGTGCCGAACATCATCGAGTCGGAGACTTCGCCGTTTTCCGCAGGGGGTTCGGGATCGCTGGAGATGATGATTCTGGACACTAGGAAGGTACCGATACGAAGAAGGTGAGTGATGACGGCGACGCCATGCAGCCGCGCTGTACGGCGTCGCCTGGGCAATTAGCGCTTGGCTTCGGTGTCCGGCGCTTCTGAACGGGTCAGGAAGGCGTCGGTGAGCTCAGGCAGGTGGTTCTTGATCCACTCGGCCATCGCCTCCTCTTGAGGCAGGATGGTCTCGCAGACACGCTGGGTTTCACGGTCGCCAGCCGCCTTGGCAGTTGCGATCAGCACCGTGTAGGAGGCGATTTCGAGGTTCTCGAACACGTAGCCGCTCATCGCGCCCTTGACCACCTCATCGCTCATCACCGAGCCGCCGACCGCCTGGCCGAAGGCGCTGAGCTTGCCGGCGAGATCCTTGAGCATCGAGGGTTTCTCGCCAAGGCGCTCCAGGCAACCTTCCAGCAATTCGCGCTGGCCCTGGGTTTCCTCGATGTGCTGCTCGATACGGGTCTTGAGCTTGGGATAATGCTCGAGGCGTGATGCCTGCGCTTTCAACATCTGCTCGGCCTGCTGCTCCATGGCATGGGCATCGCGCAGCCAGCTCAACAGGTTTTCGGTCTTGGTCGCCATGATCATTCGCTCTCCGAACGTGATTGAAGATTCATTATTGGGAACGAGCCGCCAACCAATACGTTCGCAATTAAGGACGAGCGGTTATTTACAGCCCACACATTTATCGAAGGGGGCTGACCCCACACTGAACAACCCAACTTGAAGTAACCATGAATAAAACCATTAATTCCTGCACACGCCCTGAATAACCTATACAAACATCCGCTTGTATAAAGTTATTTGTATAGATATGCGGGCTAGCGACTGCAAATAAAAAGCCCCGCGAAGTGCGGGGCTCGGAAACAGCTGGCGCTCAGGCCGTCGGGCGCTGGCGATGATCCAGGCTGCGACGCGTCCACATCATCTTGGCGGCGGTCGGGCTCACCGGCGCGCCGGTGAAGGTGGGCAGCTGGCGGCGCACCCAGCGGGCGCCGGTGCCTTTCCAGGAGATTTCGCCGCTGACCAGCTTCTGGTCGCGCTCGAGCTCGTGCGCCAGGGCACGCAGCTCGTTCTGATCAACCACGGTACGGCGATCCACCGCCCTGCACAGCTGAGTCGCGCCACCCTTGGCAACTGTCAGCAGAAATTTTCCATCCGGGCGCGGCGTCAACGTGATTTCGTGATCAGGCAGCGCAGATGCAAGCACTTCAATGGCAACAGCAGTCATTGGAAAACTCCCTTGGTGAATGACGATTTAACGTCACTCGATATTGCACACTGCATGCCAATTCAAGGAAGTTAGTAAACACCTGTAAACAGGGCACTTCAGGCAACTTTCGCACCCGCCGACAATGCAAAGTGCAAGATACAACTTCAGGGGCACCGCATTTTGCATGCCATCAAAATACAACTACCGAAGATTATCCTGACACCTATTTACAACGCTGTTTACCAGTTAATTTACAATGCTTACAAAGCAACAAAATACTGCCTTTATATAGGCAGCACTGGTCAATGTCCCGTGGCACGACCGCCCGTAGGCGGCCCGCCATTGGCACGGCTCAAGGTCGCAGGATGACCTTGCGGCAATCGTCCTCCTGCTTGTCGAACAGGCGGTAGCCTTCGGCAGCATCGGACAGGTTCATGCGGTGACTGATGATCACCTCTGGCTGCAGCACACCACTCTGGATGCGCTCCAGCAGATCCGGTAGCAGACCGTGCACATGGGTCTGGCCCATCTTGAAGGTCAGCCCCTTGTCGAAGGCGTCGCCAAACAGGAAACCGTGGATGAACCCCGCATAGACACCCGGCACGCTCACCGTGCCGCCGCGCCTCACCGCGGCGATGCACTGGCGCAAGGCCTTGCCGCTGCTGCCTTCGAGCTTGAGCTGGGTGAGCAGGGTCTCGGTGGCGCTGCCCTTGGCTTCGAAGCCCACCGCATCGATCGCGGCATCCACGCCGCGGTGACCTTCGGTCTGCTCGATGATCGCTTCGGCCGGGTCATCGACCTTGTCGAAATTGATCGGCACCACGCCATAGGTGGCGCGTGCGTATTCGAGGCGGTACGGCTGGTTGTCGACCATGAAGATCTGCCTGGCGCCGAGCATCCGCGCGCAGGCAGCGGCCATCAGCCCTACAGGGCCGGCACCGTAGATGGCCACGCTGCTGCCCTCCTTCACCCCGCCATTGATCACCGCCTGGTAGCCGGTCGGCAGGATATCGGTGAGAAACAGCACGCGCTCGTCATCGAGCTCGTCGGGGATCTTGAATGGCCCGGCATTGGCCTTGGGCACGCGCACCAGCTCGGCCTGGCCGCCGGGCATGCCGCCATACAGGTGGCTGTAACCGAACAGCGCGGCGCCGGAGGGGATCTGCTTCTTGTTGAGGATGGCGCCGCGGCCGTCATTGGTGGTTTCGCAGGCGGCATGCAGGTTCATGTCGCAGAAGAAGCAACTGCCGCAGGCGATCACGAACGGCACGATCACCCGGTCGCCCTTGCGCACCGCCGTGACGGCGCTGCCGACCTCTTCGACGATGCCCATGAACTCATGGCCGAACACATCGCCGTGTTTCACTTGGGGAATCTTGCCGCGGTACAGGTGCAGGTCCGAGCCGCAGATCGCGGTGGCGGTTACCCGCAGGATGATGTCGTCCGGCGCCTGGATGACGGGGTCAGGTACGTTGTCGACGCGAACGTCGTGGCTGCCGTGGTAGGTCAATGCACGCATGCTGCTCTCCAGAACGAGGTTTGTGGGCCTGTTCTAGAGTCCGAGGAAACGCCGGCTGGTTTGGTTCAGCCGCGAGGATGAGTGGCCGCTTACGCTTGTGGCACGGGCCTTTGCAGCATTTCCAGGGCCTGGGCGACGCGCTCGGCGAGCGTGCCGTGCAGCTCGTGATAGGCCCAGCCGCGGCGCTGCAATTCGTCGCGGTACCAGGCCTGCTGACGACGGCGAAAGCGGTCGTCCTGGCGGGTGCCGTCCTGCACGAAAGGGAAATCGTCGGCGCACAGGAAGGTGTGCGCATAAGGCCGCTCGGCCAGGCGCTGCAGCTCGGGCTCGGCGCGCCCGAACATCGCGCCGCTGTAGAACAGCGTGGTCAGCGGCGAGGTGTCGCAGACCAGGTAGCGATTGGCGCGCTCGGCAGCGGCGTTCTCCTGGGCGACCTGGGTGCGGCCGATATGCAGCAGGTCGTGGTATTCGAGCACGCCGCCCTTGGCCAGCCAGTGCTCACGGCCAAACTCGGCGACATGCACGCTACCCAACGCTCTCGCCAGGGCTGCGGCCAAGCTGCTCTTGCCGGTGGACTCGCCGCCCAGCAGCACGATGCGCTCGACGAAATCGGCATACACCGGCGGCGCGAGAAACCCCTTGAGGCCGTGGGGATCCTCACGCAAGCGGGTGCCGGAGATCGGCACGGCGCTACGGGCCTGATCGACGCAGACGTGCTGCACCGGGTGACCGAAACACGCGGTCAGGTGCGCGGCGAAGCCATCGCCATAGCCTTCACTGGTGAACACCGCATCCACCGTGGTGCCGAGCACCCCCTGGCACAGCTCGGCGACGAACTGGCGCTGCTGGTGATCGGGCGCTTCGTTGTGCGGCAAATCGGGCAGCACTTTGCCCTCGCCGCGCCAAGCCTCAATACGCGCCTGGGTGACCACCAGGGCCGGTACGTCAGCAAAGCGCGCCTGCAGCCAGCGCTGGCGGCGCGGTGCCTCGCAACCGGAAAGCTCGGGCAGCGAGTAGCTGAGCAAGGTGAGTTGTTCGCACTGCGCCAACGCCTCATGGATCAGCAGCTCGTGGCCCAGGTGCAGCGGCGCGAACTTGCCGACCACCAGGCCGCGTCGAAAGGCTTTGCCCATCTCAGGCCAACCGCTCCTGTGCTTGCAATGCGCGGCGCCAGCGGTACAGGCCGTACCAGGCATTACACCAGAACAGGCCATACAGCCCGGCGGTGAGGTACAACTCGCGGGAGGCGAACAGCGGCACGGCCAGGGTGTTGACCAGCAGCCAGCCATACCAGGTTTCCAGGCGCCGGCGCATCAGCAGCAGTTGCGCCAGCACGCTGAAGGTCAGCACCAGGGAGTCCACCAACGGCGCGTAGGCATCGGTAAAGCGATGCAGCAACAGACCGTAGGCGACGGCAACGATCACCGCCAGGGCCAGATAGCCGAGCAATGCCCGCGCCGGCGTGCGGCTGATCGGCAGCTCGCCGCCGGCATTGCCACGCTGCCAGGCCCACCAGCCCATCACACTGGTGACGATGAAAAAGCCTTGCAGGGTGACATCGGCATACAGCTGCACGGTAAAGAACAGCCAGCCGAACAGCAGGCAACCGACGATGCCCACCGACCAGGTGTGCACGCTGTTGCGCGCCGCCAGCAACACGGCGATCAGGTTGGCGATATTGGCAAACAGCTCCAGGGGGCTGGGCATCAACGGATCCTTGTCAGGGCAGCCAGGTCAGGAAAGAGGTGGGCGGCATGCGGGTGGTCGATGGCGCAGCATAGCGCAACGCCTGCGGCCAACGCGCGCAGCCAAGCGCTGGCTTGCTACTATCGCCCGCTGCACAACCCACGCGAGGATGCCCATGAGTGATGACCGGCCCACCCGCACGCGCTCGCGTCTGCCGGCGGGCAAGGCGCCGACCCTGGCGGATGTCGCCAAGGTCGCCGGCGTATCACCGATCACCGTGTCGCGCACCCTCAACCAGCCGCAGATCGTGCGCGCCGAATTGCGCGAAAGGGTGTTTCGCGCGGTGCAGTTAACCGGCTACGTGCCGGCCATGCTCACCGAAGCCAGCGCACAGCGCAGCCGGCTGATCTCCCTGTTGGTGCCGACCGTGGCCAATTCGATCTTCGCGGACACCGTGCAGGCACTGATCGACACCCTTACCGAAGCGGGCCACGAAACCCTGATCGGTTTGACCAACTACAGCGCCGAGCGCGAAGAGCAGCTGCTCGACACCATCCTGCGCCGCCGCCCCGACGGCATCGTGCTTACCGGCACGTTGCACACCAAGGCCAGCCGCACGCGCCTGTCGCGCTCGGGCATTCCCATCGTCGAAACCTGGGACCTGGCGCCGCGGCCGCTGGACATGCTGGTGGGCTTTTCCCACGAGGCGGTCGGCGTGGCCATCGCCCGCTACCTGACCGCCAAGGGCTACCGGCGCTTTGCCGTGGTAACCCTCGACGACCCACGCGGCCAACGCCGCTGCGACAGCCTGGTCGGGGAACTGGCCAGCCAGGGTATTGGTGATGTGCCGCGGGTGGTGTTGCCGCCACCGGCTACGGTCAACCTTGGCCGCGAGGGGCTGCAACGGCTGCTGGCCGCAGGCGAGCGACCGGAGGTGCTGGTGTGCAGCTCCGACACCCTGGCTCACGGCGTGCTGGTGGAGGCCGCCGAACGCGGCATCCGTGTGCCGGACGACCTGGCGGTGATGGGTTTTGGCGACCTGAACGTCGCCGCGCACCTGCAGCCGACATTGTCTACCGTGCGCATCAACGGCGCGGAGATCGGCCTGCAGGCGGCCCACGCCCTGCTGCAGCGCCTCGACCATCCGCACGCGGAGCCAGTGAAGGTACGCATCGATACCGGTTTCAGCATCGTCGAGCGGCAGAGCGCCTGAAACCTGCTTTCCCCTGTTAGACGGATATCTGACAAGAGCAGCAATCCCTGTGGGAGCGGGCCATGCCCGCGAAGAATCGCAGGCACGGACTGGATACCTTCACCCGCCTGCGCAAATCACCGACCGCGCGATAGCCGTGGCGGTACACCAAGGGGTAGAAAGGCCACTCAGCGCCAATTCGCCAACCAACCCAAGCCATCTTCGGTAAGCCCACGCGGGTTGTATTCGCAGCCG
>ENA-UOWJ01000705-UOWJ01000705.1-bioreactor-metagenome-genome-assembly--contig:-NODE-705-length-12042-cov-7.891049_pt1 | contig 12042 bp, 10 predicted proteins | sample MGYA00238156_ERZ761611 | MGnify/ENA primary metagenome ERZ761611 (study PRJEB28900, sample SAMN06268034) | bioreactor metagenome | isolation source: Joint BioEnergy Institute, California, USA | place...
CGCCGTACTGCCCGAAGAAGGCGTAGATCGACACGGCGGCGGGTTGCCAGTCGGGGGTCAGGAGCAGCACGAAGGGGACGAAGAAGTTGCCCCACGCCTGCAGGAAGACGAACACGAAGACGACGCTGAGAGCGGGCCGCATGAGGGGGACGACGACCGTGAACAGGGCCCGCATCGCGCTGGCGCCGTCGACCCAGGCGGCCTCCTCCAAGCTGACCGGGACGGAGTCCATGAAGTTCTTCGTCATCCACAGCGCCATCGGTAGTGCGCTGGCCGCGAGGAAGAGCGTCACCGCCCACGGTTGGTTGATCAGGCGCAGCTGCACGAACAGGCTGTAGACCGGCACCATGATCGCCGTGATCGGCAGGCAGCTCGCGAAGAGCACCGAGTAGAGGAACGGCCCGTTGAAGCGGGACCGGTAGCGCGACAGCGGATAGGCGGCGAGGACGGCCGTCACGACGGTCACGACGGCTGCTCCCGTCGACAGCAGCAGGCTGTTGACCAGAGGGCGCAGCGTGAGTTCCGGCGTCAGGACGTCGGTGAAGTTGTCGAGCGTCGGTTGTGTCGGCCACGCGACCCGGTAGGTCGCCGCCGAATCGATCGAGGCCAGGATGACCCACGCGAGAGGAGCGGCGAACAGCACTCCGATGACGATGAGGACGAGGTTCGCCCAGAACCGGGTGGCGCGACGGCGCGGCGAGGCCACGCTCGGCGCCCGCCGCGGTCGGCGCGTCGCGGTCGCGGCGCTCACCCGACGCCGCCCCGTCGACGGAGCGAGACGACGTACGCGAGCGAGAACACCGCGCCGAGGGCCAGCATGACGATCGCGATCGCATTGCCGTAGCCGATGTCGCCGAACGAGAACGCCTGGGAGTAGGCGAACACCGGCAGCGTAGACGACAGGTCGCCGGGGCCGCCCTTGGTCATCACCCAGATGAGGGTGAACACCGACAGGGTCTGCAGGGTCGTCAGGAGCAGGTTCGTGAAGATCGTGCCCGAGATCATGGGGAGGGTGATGAACCGGAGTCGCTTCCAGGTGCCGGCGCCGTCGATCATGGCCGACTCGGTCACCTCGGGCGGCACGTCGTCGAGGGCCGCGCGGTAGATCATCATCGAGAACGCCGTGCCGCGCCAGGTGTTGGCCAGGATGATGGCGAGCAGCGGCAGCGAGTACAGCCAGTTCGGGCCCTGGATGCCGACGAGCGACAGCACTCCGTTGAGCGTGCCGTCGGCCGAGAGGAACGCGTAGCTGACGAACGCCGCGACGATCTCGGGCAGGACCCAGGCGGTCACGACGATCACACCGACGGTGCCGGCGACGACCCGGCTCCCGGCGCGGAAGAGGACGGCGAGCAGCATCCCGAGGACGTTCTGTCCGATGATCGCCGACCCCACGACGAACACGACGGTCAGCAGGACCGACAGGGGCAGGACCGGATCGGCGAACAGCCGCGTGAAGTTGTCGAGGCCGACGAACTCCGGTTTCGCCGCGCTCACCCCGGTGAGGGCGCGATCGGTCAGAGAGCCCGCCACGGCCCACACGATCGGTCCGGCCAGGAAGACCAGGAGCAGGCCGACGGCGGGCAGCAGGGGAACGGCTCGTGCCGGTGTCGCACGCGACCCGACCCGCGTGTGAGCGCGCCGGCGGGCGGGCACGGCCGGGTCGGGGGGCGGTGCGAGGGTCGTCGTCATACGCTCACCCGGTGACGACTCCGTCGTCGCCGACGATCTTGCGGACGGCGTCGTCGTAGGCGGCGGCCGCCTCGGCGGGGGACTGCTGCCCGGTGATGACGGCTTCCGTGGCCTCCTGGGCCGCGACGGAGATCTGCGGGTAGTCGCTGTTGGCGGGGCGGAAGTGGGTGACCGAGACGGCATCCGTCACCGCCTTCACGAACGGATTCGCCTCGAGGTACTCCGGGTCCGCGGCCACGTCCTTTCGGACGGCGATCTGGGAGTTGTTGACGGCGTACCAGAGCGCGTTCTTCTTGTTGACGACCGTCGTCATGAACTCGAACGCGAGGTCGGGGACGTCGGTCTGGGCCGAGGCCGCGAGCGTCCACCCGCCCGACATGCTCACGCCTCCCGGCTCCTGACCGTCCTGTGTCGGGAACAGCGCGACGCCCATCTTGTCGGCGTATTCGGGCCACGCGAAGTCGCCGCCCTCCGCCCAGAACGACGGCGTGTACGAGCCTTCGACCGTCGCGCCGAGGGTCGCCTTAGGGAACATGTCTCCGAAGACCGACTGCCACACGTTGGGGTCGAGCGCCTTGTCGGGGCTGACGGCGTAGCCCTCGTCGTAGAGGGTCTGCAGGAAGGTCAGCGAGTCGACGAAGCCCTGCGAGCCGACGACCCACTTGCCGGACTCGTCATCGTAGAGGCCGGTCCCGTCGCCAGTGCCGTAGAGCAGCTCGTAGAAGCTCTGCATGACGGTGCCTTCGCCCGTGCCGGTTCCGGCGTACATGTTGAAGGGCACCGCGTCGGGCTGGCTCTTCTTGATCTGCGCCGCGGCGGCGAGGATGTCGTCCCAGCTCTCGGGCTGCCATGGCAACGCGATGCCGGCCTTCGAGAGGACGTCCTTGTTGTACCAGATCACGCGGGTGTCGGTGCCCAGGGGCAGCGCGTAGACCTTGCCGTCGGCGCCCTCGCCGGCAGTGCGGGCGTTCTCGTCGAACTGCTCCCAGTCCTTCCACGCGCCGACCTTGTCGTCGAGGTCCAGCAGGTAGCCCGCTTCGATGTCGCTGCGGACCGAGAAGGAGTCCTCGTAGAACACATCCGGTGCCGTGTCGGGGGAGGCGAGCGAGAGCTGCAGACGTGTCTTGTAGTCGTCGTCGCTCGCGGTGATCGGCTCGAGGTCGACGGTGATCCCGTCGTGGGATGCCTCGAACTCCTTCTTCGCCGTCTTCATGAGGGTGTCCATCGCGGTGAACGCGTTCGTCTTCACGTACACGACCGTCACGGTGTCGCCCTCGGATCCGCCGGGATCCGCGGAACACCCCCCGAGAACGAGGACGGCAGCGGCTGCTGCGGCGATGGACGTGATGGCGGTGCGAATTCTCACGGGGCCCCCTTGCTGACCATGACGCCCGTACCCGATGTCCGGACCCCGTAAGTCAAATGGGTGGAATTACGTGAGTCAAGGCGCACCGGAGACCGTGACGTGATTGGGATCACGCCGACGGAACCAGCAGCGACGTCGTCCGCGGGGTGAGCGCCTCGTCGAGGATCAGGCAGGCCGCTCCGATCGCTCCGACGTCCGATCCCAGGACGGTTCCGGACACCGTCACGGGGTGCACGCCCCGGGCCGCACGCAGCTCGTCGAGCCGGGCCGGGATCGTGTCGGTGAACATCTGGCCGACGCGGTCCCAGAGCGGTCCGCCCATCACGATCCGGTCGACGTCGAGCAGGTTCGACACCACGGCCAATGCCCGCGCCACATGCTCGCTGCACCGGCGCAAGAGCTCGTCGGCACCCTGGTCGCCCGCCTCTGCCAGCGCCACGAGTCGGGTCATCGCGGCGTCCACCCCGGTCGGGTGGTCGTCGGGGCGCTCGGCGGGGATGACTCCGCGTCGCTCGGCCTCTTCGATCAGGGGAAGCGGTGCGCAGCTGACGGCGATGCAGCCGCGCAGTCCGCACGCGCACGGAAGGCCGTCCGGGTCGACGACGATGTGGCCGATCTCGCCCGCGTTGCCCGACCCGCCGCGGACGACCTCGTCGCCGATGACGAGGCCGACGCCGAGACCGGTGCCGAGGTAGAGGAACGCGAAGTTCTGCGCGCCGTCGGCCTCGTCCGTCCACTTCTCGGCCACCGCGGCGGCGGTGACGTCCTTCTCGAGCACGACGGGAAGGCCCGTCGCCTCGGCGATCGCGTCGCGCAGGGGCACGCGGTGCCACCCCGCCAGGTTGGGCGGATCCAGCACGATGCCGCGGTGCACGTCGATGGGACCGGGGGCGGCGATGCCGAGGCCGACGATGCGAGTGCGGTCGATGCCCGATTCGGTGAGGACCATCTCGATGTCCTGGATGAGCACGTCGACGGTGTCGGAGGGGTCCTGCGCCGTCGGGGTCGCTCGCGCGTGGCGGCTGACGACGTCGCCGTCGATGCCGAGGACGACGACGGTGATGAGACCGGGATCGAGGTGCACGCCGATCGCGTAGCGGCTGCTGCCGACCAGGCGCAGGGTCGTGCGCGGCTTGCCCCGGCCGGAGCTGGTGCGCCCCGCCTCTTCCACGATCCCCGCGTCGAGGAGTCGCTGCACGATGTTCGAGACGGTCTGCGCGGACAGGCCGGTGGTGTCGGCCAGCTCGACACGGCTGTGGCCGTGCGAACGACGGATCTGGTCCAGCACGACCGCTTCGTTGTAACCACCGACGCTGGGTTGATTTGCGCCGCGTCTGGCCATGGGTGAACCTGCTTTGCTCCGAGGGGCGGTTGATCGAGCGTAGCGCGCCCCGCGGCGACCGGCGATCCCCTGCCGGGCCCGCTACATTCGTGGCATGTCCTCGCCCTCACCTCTGGCCGCCCGCACCCTCGAAGACGGCGCTGTGCTGCGCGTCGCGCGGCCCGGCGACGAAGCCGGCATCCTGGCCGCGATCCACGCCCTCGCGGCCTATGAGCGGGAGCCGGATGCCGTCCGCACGACGGTCGGCGACCTCACCGCCGCGCTGTTCGGCGACGACCCGAAGGTGTTCGCCCACGTGATCGAGCGGGACGGCGGCATCCGGGCGATCGCGGTGTGGTTCCTCACCTTCTCGACCTGGACGGGACGCCACGGGATCTGGCTCGAGGACCTGTTCGTCGACGAGACCGATCGCGGGCGCGGGTACGGCACGGCGCTCCTGGGTTCGCTGGCGGCCGTCGCCCTCGAGCGCGGCTACCCGCGGCTCGAATGGACGGTGCTCGACTGGAACGCGCCGGCCGTCGGCTTCTATCGCTCGATCGGTGCCGAGGGCATGGAGGAGTGGACGACGCAGCGGATGGCCGGCGACGCGCTCGCCGCGCTCGCGCGGCGCTGACGGGTCAGGACAGCGGCGAGATCGTCACCGGGTCGCCCAGCCCTGACAGCTTCTGCGTGATCGTCGCGGTGCGTCCGAGGAACCCTGTGGTGGATTCGGCGGCCACGGGCAGTCCTTCGGTCGTGATCCAGAGGGTGTAGGACTCGACCGGGATGTCGTACCACGTGTACGGTGCCGCGCTCACGAGCCGGTAGGCCTCGACGGTGCCGTCGGGCGTCTCGACGTCCTCGGGCTCGGGGGAGACCTGCCACGTCTCGCCGGCGCCGATCAGATCGCCCATGAAGCCGGGGTCGGAGAATACGCGGTAGATCTCCGCCGTCGACCCGGCCTCCTGCTGCGACGCATCCGCCGAGTCCACGTCGGCGACGACCGGTCCGTCCCCGTCGTCGAGGAGCATCGCGCCGTCGACGAAGCTGATGGATGCCGGGCCGGCACCGGTCTCCAGCTCGCCCCGGAACTCGAACATCGGGTCGTAGTGGTAGACGATCTTCCCGGCCAGTTCGTCGCCCGAGATCGTCAGCGTGCCGCTGTCGTAGCGGACGAGGACCGCTTGGATGCAGGGGCCGAGGTCTCCGCCGGTGACGGTGGTCGCGGCGAGATCGAGGGTCTCGCATTCGACCGGCTTCTCGACGACCGGCGCAGCCGCCGTGGGGGTCGACGAGGGCGTGCCGGGTTCCGTCGGGGTGGTCGTCGCCGTCGACGGCGGATCGGTGGGGCCCGGTTCGGCGGGCCCGGTGCATCCCGTCAGGGCGAGGACCGCCGCCACGGCCGCGATGGACAGGGGCAGGACGGGAGTGCGCACGGGAGCTCCTTGCGTCGACGTGGCGGGAGTCGTCGTCGAGCCTACTCGGGCCGTCTATCGAATCGGATGCCACTGGCGCAAGCCCCTGGGGCGGCATCCGGAACGCCGCCGATCATGGACGGCACATCGCGACGAGAGGAGAACCGTGGCCAGCATCATCGAAACGGTCGATGTCAGTGTGCCGGTGTCGACCGCGTACAACCAGTGGACCCAGTTCGAGTCCTTCCCCCACTTCCTCAGCTACGTCCAGTCGATCACGCAGATCGACGACACGACGAACCGCTGGAATGTGAAGATCGGCGGCGTGGAGCGTGAGTTCACCGCGCACATCACGGAGCAGCATCCGGATGAGCGCGTCGCGTGGAAGAGCGTCGACGAGGATCACGCCGGCGTCGTGACCTTCCACCGCCTGAGCGACACGGAGACGCGCGTCACGGTGCAGCTCGACTGGAAGCCCGAGGGCTTCGTCGAGACCGTCGGCGCCGCCATCGGCGTCGACGACCACGCGGTCAAGAAGGACCTGCAGAAGTTCAAGGAATTCATCGAATCCCGCGGCGCTGAAACCGGTGCCTGGAGAGGCGACGTGGGCTGAGCGGTCGGCGCGTCCGACTGCTCGCGACGGCCCGGTGGTGCATTCCACCGGGCCGTCGTGGCACGGTGGGAACATGACCACTCTCTCCCTCGAAGGCCGCGCTCGCCGCCTTCGCGACCTGCACGCCGCCCCCGAGATCCTCCGCGTCATCAACGTGTGGGACGTCATCTCGGCGAAGGCCGTGCTCGCTCTGCCCGAGACACGAGCGATCGCGACCGCGGGCCACTCGATCGCGGCATCCTTCGGCTACGACGACGGCACGATCCCCCTCGAGACGACGCTCGACATGGTGGGCCGGATCGTCGAGGCCGCCGGCGACGTCCCCGTGTCGGCCGACCTCGACGACGGGTATGAGGACACCGGCGACACGATCCGCCGGGCGATCGGCGTCGGCATCGTCGGCGCCAACATGGAAGACCGTCTCCGGCCCTTCGACGAGGCCGTCGCGCGGGTCGCCGGCGCCGTCGCGGCAGCCGAGTCCGAGGGTGTCCCGTTCGCGCTCAACGCCCGCACCGACGCCATCGCCAGAGCAGGGGACCGCCCGCTCGAGGAGTCGATCGCCGATGCCATCGCGCGCGGTCGCGCGTTCCTCGACGCGGGCGCCGACGTCGTCTTCGTGCCCGGAGCGCTCGACGCCGACACCACGGCCCGCCTGGTCGAGGGCATCGGCCGGGTCAGCGTGATCGGACTGCCCGGCGCCCTCCGCGCGGCCGAATACGAGAAGCTCGGCGTCGCCCGCATCTCCTACGGCCCGCTCACCCAGCGCGTCGCGTTGACGGCGTACCAGGATCTCGCCGCCGATCTGTACCGGGACGGCGTGATCCCGGACAGCACCCGAGCCCTCAACTGACGGCAGCGGGACGGATGCCGGAGCGCGACCCTCGACAGGGCGGGCGGAGCCTGCGTGGTAGGCTCTCCCGTTGGAAGCGTGTCCGAGCGGCCGAAGGAGCATGGCTGGAATCCATGTAGGCGGGGTAACTCGTCTCGCAGGTTCAAATCCTGTCGCTTCCGCCGGAACGAAGCCCCGCACCTGATGGTGCGGGGCTTCGTCGTTCCCGGAGCTACCGGGTCCTCAGCGCTGCCGGGACCTCAGCGCTGCAGCGGCATCGCCTCGGCGAAGGTCGACCCCGGGTGGACGACGAGCGAGCGCGGCAGCAGACGCGCCGCAAGGCGACGTGGCACCGACACGGCGGCGAACAGCCCGGCGCGGATCGCGGCGGCATCCGTCACGAGCTCGTCACCGTCGGCGTCGCCGAACGAACCAGGCTGCGCGTAGCTCGAGCGCTCGACGGCGCCCACGAGCCGATCCAGCGCGACCGGCGGACCGCCGTGGTCGGCCTGGAGCCGCTCGCCGAACGCCCGCGGCGACTCCGATTCGGGCACCGGGATGCCGAGGTCGAGCGCCGTGTCCTGCACGAGACGCCACGCCGCAGCGGCGCTGCCGCGTCGCGCCTGCGACCGGCGTCGGCGGGAGACGACCGCGCCGGCGAGACCGGGAAGGGAGAGCAGGAGGATGACGCCGGCCACGATCCCCAGGACCGGCAGCACGGTGACGACGGAGAAGGTCGTCGTGGGCGTGGCGCCCGCGGTGGGGTCCTCGTCGGGTCGCGGTGCCGCCGACGCGGTCGAGGTCGGCTGCGGCGTGGCGGTCGCCGACGGCTCGGGCTCGGGCTCGTTCGAGCCGTCGTCCTCCGAGGCGAATCTCTGTGCGGCGCCGAGGCTCTTGGTGGGTTCGAAGGCGACCCAGCCGATGCCCGCGAAGAAGACCTCGGGCCAGGCGTGCAGTTGGGCGGTCGTGGCCTGATAGACGCGATCGTCGCCCTCGACGTCGCCGGTCGGGAGGCCTGGGAGGAATCCCACGACGACGCGGGAGGGCATGTCGAGGGTCCGCGCCATGATCGCGAATGCCGACGCGAAATGGACGCAGTACCCCGACCGCACCTGCAGGAATCGCTCGACGGCTTCGACGCCGGAGCCGTCGAAGCCCTCCTCGACCGGAGCCGAGAGCGAGTAGTCGAAACTCGGCCCGCGGAACCACGACTGCAGGGCGAGCAGACGGTCGTAGTCGTTCGAGGAGTCGGCCGTCACCTCCGTCGCCAGATCGGCGATCTGCGACGGGGTGTCGGCCGGGAGCTCCACCGCTTCGCGGGGGCCGCCGCGGGCCTCGGCCGCGCGCGCCTGCTCGAGGGTGGGCCGCGGCGTCCGGCTCACGACCTCGAACGTCTGGCCGCGTGCGGCGGAGGTGGGCGAGGCGACCGTTCCGTTCGCAGCGGTGATCCGCCAGCTCCCGGTCACCCCGTCGAAGGAGACCGCGTCCGCGGGGACGGGCAGCTGCGCAGAGGAGAGGTCGAGGACCTCGACCGTGCGCCGGTCCTCCACGATCTCGATGCCGTCCGCGGCGGAGTCCTCGGGCGCCCACTCATCGATCGGCACGGAGCGGTTGCGGTCGGGTTGCCACGAGTTCCCCTCCAGCTCGGTGAGGGTCGCGACGCGCAGGTAGGCCGGGGCCGCCGCGGCGCTCCACTGCCGGACCACGGGAATCTCCGCGGGTCGGCGCAGGTCGTCGCCGAGGTTCAGCGACGCGTCGATCGATGTGCCCCCGCCGAACCCGCCACTGGGGGCGGCCGGCGTCGGCAGCGCCGGCGCGGCGATCACGGCGATGACGATGGCGGATGCCGCGATCACGGCCGCGACGGCGCCGACACCGCCGCGCGGTGCGTCGGCGGACCGCGCACGGTGGCGGGCGCGGGTCTCTGCGCGCAGCAGCCACAGCAGGACGACCGCGAGGAACGCGAAGGCCCACAGGTCCATCACCTGCGGGACGGCCAGCGTCGGGATCAGCCAGACGGCGATCAGGGCGACACCGGCGAGCAGCGGCATCCGCGCCGTCAGGACGACGTGGTCGAGGGCGACCGCGAGCAAGCCGACGGCGCCGACGATGAGGAACGTGAGGGAGGCCGAAGCCTCGAGCGGCGCGACGCCGACGGCGATGTCCGAGCTCGCGATCTCGACCAGTCGCGGCACCCGGGCGAACGCCTCACCCGAGGGGATGATGAACAGCCAGGCGACATCCGAGAAGAACACGGCCGTCATCGTCGCGATCCAGATCGCCAGGAGGGACGGGGTCACGACGAGCGCACCGAGCCGGAGCCGGCGCAGCAGGTACCCGGCGCCGAGCAGCAGACCGGCGAGGACGAAGGCGAGTGCAGCCCACGCGCCGCCGGCGATCACGCTGAACAGCGGGACGAGGGCGGCCACGAGACCGAGGAGGAGCGCGACGGTCGACGGCCCGTCGTAGCGGGGGCGCGCGGCGCCCTGCGGTTCAGCCGGCATGAGCGCGCATCCCCTCCGTGCCGACCCCGCCCGGCCACAGCGAGTCGAGCTCGTCCTCGGGTTCGAGGCGGTGCACGCGCCACCCGGCCTCCCGCGCCGTCCGCAGCGCGGCATCCCCGCTGCCCTCGACGAATAGGACGGGCATGCTGCTGTGCGTTACGACGGGAGCGAGGGAGGCGGCATCCGTCACGTCCACCTCACCGGTCACGACGACGACCGGGCCGAGCGTGGATCCCGCGAACAGCGGCGCGAGATCCCGGAGCGAACCGTCGCGCCGAGCCGTGAGGGTCGCGAAAGCCGTCGTCATCGCCTCGAGCGCCGTGGTGTCGCCCCCCTCGAGCCCCGGGACGAGTTCGGCGCCGTCCACGTCGATGACCGCGACGCTGTATCCCTCGCGAACGAATCGCGCCGCCGCCGAGACCACCGTCGAGACCGCCGCCTCGAAGCCGGGATCCTCGCCCGGGGAGCGCAGGGCCTCGCTCGTCCAACGGGCGGCGGTCCGATCGAACACGATGACGGCCTCGGGGTTGGACTCGCGCTCCTCCTGCCGCACCATGAGCTCACCGCGATGCGCGCTGGCGCGCCAGTGGATGCGGCGCATCGAGTCGCCCGGAGCGTACGCGCGGGGGATGAGGTTGTCGGCACCCTGCCCGAGCCGGTCGGTGGTGGACTGCATCGTGCCGCCGGCGGCGCCGGGGAGGTCGTCGAGGACCTCGAGCGGGATGAAGGCAGGGGTCACCGTGAGGGGCACGCTCCCGCCGAGCTGCTGCAGCCGGCGCGTCAGACCGAAGGGATCGGTGGTCTCGACCACGAGCGGACCGATCGGGCGCACGCCCCGCCGCCGCGCATGCACACGGTAGGCGATGTCCACGCGGTGGCTGCCCGCGGCGAGCCCCGAGCGGAGCGCCGGATAGACGCCGGTCGGCTCGCCTTCGACACCCCGGGGCAGCCTGTCGTGCCAGGTTCCCACGACCGTCGGCAGCATGGAGCGCGAATCGACCCGGACCCGGACGTCCACCTCGCCGCCCACGGCGGCCACGTCCGGGGCGAAGGAGCGATGCACGCCGTCGGCCCGGTGACCGAGCCACAGCGAGGCGAAGGACAGCGCCACGACAGCCACGAGGAGGACGCCGAAGAACACGAGCGCCGGCACACCGACGATCGGCGCCAGCACGAAGGAGGCGAGGCCCAGGAGGACCGCTCCCGTGCCGCGAGGAGTCAGCGGCCATCGCGTCATGACGGGCGACCGGTCAGCGCGCGGCGACGGGGACGCGCACCGAGCCCACGACCTGCTCGAGTGCGGCGGCGACGAGGTCTGCCCCGCCCCGTCCGCGGGACACCGCCCCGCCCCGAGCCGCAATCAGCCGGTGGGCGAAGACGGGCTCGATCAGCGCCACGAGATCGTCGGGGATGACGTACTCGCGTCCTTCGAGCGCGGCCCACACCTTCGCGGCGCGGATGAGCTGCAGCGTCGCGCGGGGGCTCGCGCCCAGTCGCAGGTCCGAGTGCTCGCGCGTCGCCCGCGACAGCGCGACGGCGTACTCCTCGACGGCGGGCGAGACGTGGACCGTCCGTGCCCAGGAGATGAGCGAGGCGACTCTCTCGGCGGTGATCACCGGACGGATCGCGTCGAGGGGGTTCGCACTGTCGCGCTGTCGCAGCATGAGCGCTTCGTTCGCGGCATCCGGGTACCCCATCGAGATGCGCATCATGAACCGGTCGCGCTGCGCTTCGGGGAGCGCGTAGGTTCCCTCCATCTCGAGAGGGTTCTGGGTCGCGACGACGAGGAACGGATCCGGCAGACCTCGGCTCGTGCCGTCGACGGTCACCTGGCGCTCCTCCATCGCCTCGAGCAGTGCGGACTGCGTCTTGGGGGAGGAGCGGTTGATCTCGTCGGCGATCACGATGTGGGCGAAGATCGCCCCGGGCTTGAAGTCGAAGCGTCCCTCGGACTGGTCGTAGACGCTCACGCCGGTCACGTCGCTCGGCAGCAGGTCGGGAGTGAACTGGATGCGGCGCACGGTCGCCCGGATCGAGGAGCCCAGCGCGCGGGCGAGCATCGTCTTGCCGACGCCGGGGACGTCCTCGATCAGCAGATGACCTTCGGCCAGCAGGCAGACCAGAGCGGCACGGACGGCGTGCGGCTTGCCGTCGATGACCTTCGACACCGACTCGACGAGTGCGGTCGTCGTCTCGGCGAACACGGTCGCATCGACCCGGCTGGTGGACCGCGTCGCGGTCCCGCCCCCCGGCGCCGTCATGGTCGTCTGGTCGTCGGTCATCCGTCCCCCTCACGCGGTCG